>Ga0310695_10000267_pt1 | contig 138931 bp, 127 predicted proteins | sample RumenRJG_04DNA_FD_203882 | JGI IMG/M metagenome (GOLD analysis project Ga0310695, IMG submission 203882) | Bovine rumen microbial communities from Lethbridge, Alberta, Canada - RJG_04 (v2) (version 2) | ecosystem: Host-associated > Mammals > Digestive system > Stomach > Rumen | place: Canada...
AAACGAATGTATATTTATTGGCATTTGCTTCCACTTTGGTGCCGTCAATAAATACGTGTTCAAAAGAAAGAAGACCTGCACTCTCTAACCGGCGTGCCAGTTGCACAATAAGATCGTTGCCGGTTTCTTCGCCGAGTTTTCGGCGAAAACGGCATATGGTACTGGCACTGGGAGATGGCATGTCTTCCAGCAAATACATAAAGCAAATATTCACTTTGCAAGCAGCTTCTATTTCATGTGAACTGAAGATACCTTGCATGTAAGCATAGATTAAAATCTTCAAAAGGATTCTCGGTGAGTACTCGATTCTCCCGAGTCGGGAGTACGCTTGATTCAGCTTGCTTAAATCCATCCCTTCAATAATTGCGTTGAGTAACAAAACCGGTTCATCCTGGGGAATAAGTACGGATGTTTCCATTGGCAGGTACATTTGATTATTAGCACAAAACGGCGTATAATCTACCTGCGTTTTTTGTTTTGACATTAATGCAATTATACGCCGGCGACCACCTCTCTCATAGGGGTGGCCGTCGTTATTTAAAGAGAATTCACAATTACGCACCGCAGCTCTTCTCTGCCTGTTGGCTTCTGCTGCGAGGGCGTATGTTACCGATGAAAAAGGACCGTGCCACTTTTATCTTAGTGACACGGCCCCTTTTGCTTAGAATGATCAGTTCTTCCGGCGGAAGAGGATGGCGAGGGCCAGGCTCGCGATGAAGGTGACGACCGTGAGGATGGCGCCGGCTTTGAGACCGGGGACCTCGTAGGTCATCTTCACTTTGTTCTCGCCTTTCTGGGTCAGCGGGATGAGGTAGAAGCAGTCGGCGAAGGCGTTGTCTGTGAGCTTCTCGGGCTCGACTTCCACGCCGTTGACTTTCACGGTCCAGCCGCGGTCGACGGGTACGGAGAGGTACAGGCTCTCACTGCCGGTCTCCGCCATGACGTTGGCGGACACGTAGCCCGGGTGGATGGTGTACGTGCCGGTCTCGCCTGCCGGAGCCTTCGCGTTCAGCTCCGCGGAGACCGCGGCCAGCGCGTCGAGGTCGAGGCTGTAGCAGTACGCCTCTTCGATCTTGTTCTCGCCGGAGATGTACTTGTAGTGGACGGTCGACTCACCGGAGGTCACGGACTTCTGCGGCAGCATGACGGCCTGCGGGGTCAGCCAGTAGGCGTACTCGGTCAGGAACTTGTCATTGCAGTAGAGCTTGCCGTGGGCCCAGCCTCTGGTGTGGACGGAGAAGTACGTGATCGTGTTCTCCGGCTGCTGCGGGATCTTGTACGTGTAGCGGTCCAGGGTCCGCTCGCGGATGGTCCTGATGTCGACCTTCTTATAGAGTTCCACCTTGCGTCTGAGCAGCTGCGAGTACAGCGCGTTCTGGTACGCGAAGGGGTCGTGTTCATACTTCTTGTAGTCCACCGCTTTGCCCGCGTTCACGACGAGGGCCGGAGCCACGGCATAAGGGTTGCGCCAGATGCCCTCACCGAGGTCGTCCGCCTTCGCAAGGCCGGGGACTTCGGGTTCGCCGAGGACGTATTTGACGGAGAGCAGAGAGTCTGCCGCCAGCAGGCGGGTCGTGGTCACGGGGACCGTCGGGTCGGAGGCATAGCCGAGGTGGCACATGAGCTCCGCCTGGTTGTTCGAGTAGGTGGACGAGTAATGGGCAATGCCGTTGTAGGCATAGGAATAGGCATCGTCGAAGTAGGCCGTGAGGTTCTCATCGGTCCGCTGCCGGTAGTCGGTCTGGGCGATGCGATAGAAGCTGTCGTCAGCCGCTTTCACGGACTCGACCTTCTGTGTCCGGTTCGCGTGGTAGTCCTGATACCGCCCGACTTTGGAGAAGCCGACGCTGCGGTAGATGAGGAACCCGCTGGCCGCCAGTTCGAAGCAGACGGCGACGGACAGGCCGACGGAGAGCCAGCACTTCGCCTTCTCTCCGGAGAACGCCGGGTCGGCGCCCTCTTCCATGGGCAGGAGTTTCGTCAGCGCCCAGGCGAAGGCCAGCAGGAACAGCGCGGTGCCGAAGATGTAGCTGACCGTGCCGTAGCCCGAGACGAACTCGACGAGGAGCAGCGTGCCGACCGCCGCGAAGGCTGCCTTCCAGATGCGGGCCGGGGTCTCAGACTCCACTTCGGAGAAATACCGGGCCGCGAGGAACAGCAGGTACGCGATGACGATGTACCCGTACCGGTACCAGTACGAGGTGATGTTTCGAAACCCGTTGGCGATGAACGCCAGAGGCTCCCAGTACGCGAGCAGCAGGAAGACCGCGAGCAGCACGCCGCTGCGGACCTTCTCTTTCAATGCGAACTGTTTATGGGAGAAGTACAGGATGAGCGCGAGGGTCGCGAGGCTGCCGCAGAAGACGGACATGCCGCCGTCGAAGCTCTCGGTGCCGAGGGAGAACCCGGCGAGCGAGGTCAGCGGGTTGCCGGAGAAGCTGAATGTCATGTGGACGTCGGTGCGGCCCTTGCCGCCGAGCAGCGTGTAGACGGTCGGCAGGAACAGGACCGCGCTGAGGCAGACGGCCGCGACACCGTGGCCGAGGGCAGAGCCGAAGCGCCCCCACTTTTGTCTGGCGGTCAGAGGTCCGGTCGGTACATCGCCAAGCTCCCAGAAGAAGAACAGGATGGCGGCGATGCAGTCAAAGTATCCCGCATACCAGTTGAACAGGATGGCGGCGCCGGTGGCGAAGAAGAACAGGAAGCTTTTCCCGTTGCGCACGAGGCGATGCACCCCGAGCAGCACCAGCGGCAGCATATAGACACCGTCCAGCCAGATGATGTTCATGGTCTGGGCGATATTGTACTGGGACAGTGCGAAGGAGACGGAGAGGAGCAGCGTGAACAGCGGGCTCAGTTTCGGGAAGCGTTCCCGGAGGAAGAGGGTCATCGTGAAGCCGCAGAGGGACAGTTTCAGGAGGACCATCAGGCTGAAGAGCGCGTGGTTCATGGAGGCCGGCACCGCGAGGATCAGGAAGTTGAAGGGCGATGCCAGGTAATAAGCGGCGAGGGCCACCCCGCTGCCACCGAGGAAGTTCGTGAAGCTGTAGAGCAGCGTGTCCTTCCCGTGGAACAGGTTTCGATAGTAGTTGAAGAATTCGATGTACTGGATGTTGGCGTCCTGCTCCGCAAGGCTCTTCCCGCCGAAGGGCGTGACGCCGTTCAGTGCAAAGAGGATGAGCAGCAGCGCGGCCGGCACCAGGAATGCCAGACAGGCAAGCAGCCATTTGTTTTCTAGTTTCTTCAAACCGGGGGTCCCCTCTCTTCTCCGCGTTGACGCGATGTGCGTTCTAAAACAATTTATTTTAACACATTTTAGACAGAAAGAGAACTCCGATTCCCTGTGCTTTGGATACTCACAGGAGACCGGAGTCGGGTTGTATTGAGAAAATCGAGGGATACCTTGTTCAGGCGTCGAGCTCGTCGGCCAGTTCGTCGAGGATCTTTTCAATGAAGACCAGGGACTCTTCCTTGGATGCGCCGGCGATGAGCATGCCCTTCAGCATGTTCTTGAACTCCGGAAGCGCAGTCTCATTGAGGTACGCAACCAGCTGTTCGGTGGCGTCTTCCCGAAGGAAGCTTCCGCGACCGGGGACCGAGGTGGTCATACCGCGGTGTTCGAGTTCGGTGTAGGCTTTCTGGATGGTGTTGGGGTTGACCCCCAGTTCTGCCGCGAGACCGCGGACAGAGGGCATGGGGTCTCCGGGTTTCATCTCGCCGGAGAGCAGCATCCGCTCGGTCTGTTCGACGATCTGTTCATAGACTGGGATGCGGGACATATTGTCTATGGTGAACATGTGATCAACTCCTGATTGGTTTTAGTGTTCTACGTCAGTTGGCACACATAGATAATACCATGCATGATGTATCCACGTCAACCATTTTTAAATGCAGAAGAAGTTACTTAGTGAAGACCATACCGTCCGCGATGTGCTCTGCTTGGTCGTCCCAGGTCATCTTGTTGCCGTTGAAGCGGAACGCGCCCTTGCCGCCGGTGTAGACGGTCTCGACGGATTCCTGTTCGCCGTCGTCATTGAACTTGTAGTCCTTCCGGACGCCGTCGCTGTAGTAGACATAGAAGCCTTTGCTGTCTTCATCGAAGTTGCCGCTCATCGTCCACTCGCTGTGCTCCCAGGCGCTGCTGGCCCAGTAGATGTGGATCTCGACGGTGTTGTTGGCAACACCCTTGACATCGACCGTGCAGCGGTCGCTGCCGTAACGGCCCTGGAAACGCTGGACCGGGCTGCCGGTAGCTTCGGTCGTCTTCTGAGTCGCTTTCTCAGTGGTTTTCTGGGTAGCCTTCTTCGTGGACTTCTGAGTTGCTTTCTTTGTGGCCTTCTTGGTGGCTTTCTCGGTGGCCTTCTGGGTAGCCTTCTGAGTTGCGGACTGGTTCTGCAGAGCCTCCGTCGCCTCTTCGGCCTGCTGTGTGACGACCGTCGGGGCAGCGGTGGTGACCGTGACGGTCTCGTCCGTCTTCTTGTTGCAGCCGACCAGAGCAAGGGTCATGGCGAGCATGAGTACGATTCCGATAAATGCAGTGAGTGAACGTTTCATAATTCTGTCCTCCGTAGAAAAAGAATATCCATGTGCGCGTACTGTGTTCCTTAGCACACTTAGACTGTACCATATGCCCTAGGACATGTCAACCCTTTTCAAAAAGATTTTTCAAAAAAATTTCCGGGCCCCGTTCGGAGCCCGGAAAAGAATCGGAATGGATGATCTGTTTTAATAGGTAAAGGTCATGCCGTCGGCAACATGCTCCTGACTGTCAGACCAGGTCAGGGCGCCGTCGTGGAAGGTGAATGTGCCTCTGCCGCCGGTGTACTCGACGGTGCTCACGGCGACCGTTCCGTCTTCGTTGAAGACGGTGGTCCTCTTGACACCATTGGCGTAGCGGACAGACTTACTGCCTTCGTCGAAGGTGCCACTCATGGTCCACTCGGACACTTCCGCAGCGCTGGAGGCCCAGGTGACATGGAAGTGAGCGTCTTTCTTACCCTGGCAGTCGACATCGATGGTGCAACGGCCGGAGCCGTAGCGGCCAATGAAGTTCATGACCGGGTTCTGACCGTCTTCTTCCGTGGGAGCGGCCTTGGTCGTCTCAGCCTTCTTCGTCGACTTCGTGGTCTCGGCCTTCTTCGTCGACTTCGTGGTCTCGGCCTTCTTGGTGGTCGTTCTCGTCGTAGACTTCGCTGTCACGGTCTCGATCTTGAGGCTGTCATTCTTGATGAATGCCTGGGTGTTGCTGCCCGGAGACAGTTTGTAGTCGGTCCAGTAGAGCGTCTTGTCGGCGAGCTTGAGTTTCAGGATGCCGGAACCGTTCGTGTACTTCACATCGTCCTTGAACTTCCCGTTATCATCGAACGTGCGGACCAGGTAACGGCAGTTGTCATAGAACAGGGAGCCGTCCTTCTGATAGTGGGCGCGCATGGTGTAAAGGTCTTTCTGCGGAAGAGCTTCTCTCCAGGTGATGGTGACGTCGAACCAGCCCTTTTCCACGGTGGGCTCCACAACGATGACGAGGCGCTCAGAGGTCTTCTCCGCCCAGGTGCCTTCATACAGAGTCGGTCCGGGGATGGTGGAACCTTCGACTTTCGTGAACTCGACCGGAGTTGCCGTCTCAAATTCGTTGTAGAGTGCGTCGAGGGCCGCGCCTTCGGTCTGGCGATCGACGATGCGCATGGCGTTGCGGTACTCTTCGATGGTGACTTTGGTCATCGAGGTCTTGTTGCCGAAGTACAGGTTGTTATCTTTGACGGAGAGCGGATAAGCCGTGCCGCCGCCGATGACATCACCGTACTCGACGATGTTGCCGTTCTTGTCATAGCCGTAGACCGTCGCCTCGCTGGCAAGGGTCTTGCCGCCGTCCTGGAAGACTGCGTCGGTGACGAGGAGAGCATCGTGGTCTTTGTCCATGGCCGCAAAGGCATAGTAGCCGCCTTCCGGCAGGGACTTGATGAAAGACTCGTAGTTCTTCATGTTGAGCTCATACGGGGAGTCGACCGTCTGCTGGGTGACTTCCGTCGTCTCTTCCGGAGTTGCTGCTTTTTTGTTGCAGCCGGTCAGAGACAGGACCATAGCGACCATCAGAAGGAGGCCGATGAGGCTCATTGCTTTCCGTTTCATTTGGGTTCCCTCCATTTGCAAAGTATTTGTTGTACGAGAGTATAGTACACTTTTATATTATCACGAACCCATCATAAAGAGAATCATGAAAATATGTTATTTACATAAAATAGACCCCGGCAGAGCCGGGGTTTTTTACCGTTTTTTACTGTAGAAAAAGTTTTTATTTCATCTTAAAGAACTTGGCAGAATACGGGGTCATCGGAAGTTCGAAATATCCCCTCTTCTTTTTGAGGACCGTCTTCCCCTCGTAGTGCTCGGTACCGCTGTAGATGTCCCGGTCGGACGCAAGCAGCAGTTCCAATTCCAGATTGTAGTCGAGGCGCAGCTCGAAGTCCTGAGGCTTCTCCGAGAAGTTGAAGATGCAGAGGACATCCTCTTCCCCGCCGTGGCGGATGAAAGCGTAGATGCGCTTCTCCTCCTGGTGGCAATCGACCCAGTCGAAGCCCATCGTGTTGTAGTCGAGGGCCCAGAAGGCCGGGTTCTCGAGGTACAGGTGCGAGAGGTCTTTCATGAAGACCTGGAAGGAGTCGTGGAGCGGATACTTCAGCATGAACCAGTCCTGCTCCTCATCCTCGTCCCATTCGCGGATCTGTGCGAACTCGTTGCCCATGAAGTTGAGTTTCTTGCCGGGGTGCGCGTACATGTACATGTAGAACGCGCGGGCCTGCTGGAACTTGCCTTCGTAGAGGCCGGACATCTTCTGAAGGATGGTCGCCTTGCCGTGGACCACTTCGTCGTGGGAGAGCGGCAGGATGAAGTTCTCGTCGTAGAAGTACATCATCGAGAACGTCAGCTTGTGGTAGTTCTCCGTCCGCTGGTCCGCAGTCTTCTTCATGTAGTCGAGGCTGTCGTTCATCCAGCCCATGTCCCACTTGTAGTCAAAGCCGAGGCCGCCGTCGTAGACGGGCTTCGTGACACCGGGGTACTGGGTGGAATCTTCGGCCGCGAGGATGGCGGTCGGGTGCAGCTTCTTGAGGCCGCCGTTCATGTTGCGGATGAAGTGGACGGCATTCTCGTTGGTGCCCCGGTCCTTGTTGCCCTGCCAGTAGATGAGGTTCGACAAGGCGTCGATGCGAAGGCCGTCGAAGTGGAACTCCTTCAGCCAGTAGTTCGCGTTGGACTGGAGGAAACTCTGGACCTCGCCCTTGCAGTGGTTGAAGTTGTGGCTCCCCCACTCGCTGTAACCCATGTCGGGGTGCGGGTACTCGTAGAGCGCCGTGCCGTCATACTTCTCGAGGGCGTAGTCGTCCACCGCGAAGTGGACGGGCACGAAGTCGAGGATGACGCCGATCTCGTTCTTGTGGCAGTTCTCGATGAGCTGCTTCAGCTGGTCCATGGTGCCGTAGCGGGAGGTCGGGGCGTAGAAGCCCGTGTTCTGGTACCCCCAGGAGTTGTCCGAGGGGTGCTCCGCCAGCGGCAGGAACTCGATGTAGTTGTAGCCGTGTTCCTTGACATAGGGGATCAGTAAATCGCCCAGCTCCACATAGTTGTACCAGCCGTTTTCCGGGTCGTCCGGGTTCTTGTGCCAGGACCCGGCGTGGACCTCATAGATGTTGAGGGCCTCGTTGCGCCGGTCGGTGCGGGAGAGCATCCAGTCCCAGTCGTCGAACTCAAACTTCCGAAGCTCCCGGATGATGGACGCGCTCTTCGGGCGCAGTTCCATGCCGAAGCCGTAGGGGTCGCAGTGGTCGAGGGAGCGGCCGTTCTGGTCGTAGATGCGGTACTTGTACATCTGCCCCGGCTGCGCGGCGGGAATGCAGCATTCCCAGGTGCTGCCGTCGTAGGAGCGGTGCATGGGCGTCTCGGTCCAGTCGTTGAACTCGCCGATGACCGCCACGTGGTTGGCTGCGGGCGCGTAGGTCCGGAACCAGGTGTTCTGATCCGTCACATGGGCTCCGAAGAATTCATAGGCATCGAAGCAGTTGCCTTTGTAAAAGTTGTAGAAATCCATAAACGGATCACCTGCCTGAAAGAGTATTTGTTGTTACAGTTTCTCGACGTTGGCCTTCGTGAAGTCGTAGACTTTGACGTTCACTTCGCCGCCGGCTCTCAGCTTCTTGACAGCTGCCTTGTAGTCGGCCGCGCTGATCTCGCTGGGCGCGTCGATGTACGGTCCGTTCGTCATGTACTTGAGGTACGGGGTCGTGGCGACATCGTAGCCGAGGATGGAGTTCTTGTTCTTGACGCCGTACTGTGCCGCGATGGCATCGGAGGTGAAGCCGAACTTGTTCTCCACGATCTCAAAGACACCGCTCTTGTAGAACTTCACGTCCTTGAACTCGTCGATGACCATGGTGGTCCGGACGTTCTTGAGGGTGCTGTCATAGACGATGTAGGAGTTGCCGTAGAACTCCTCGCCCTTCGTGCTCTCGGCATAGAGGAACACTTCGTCCTTGCCGTCGTTGTTGAGGTCCGCGACCGCGAACTTCTTGTACTCGACGTCGATGCCGTTGGAGTCGACCTTCACGGGGTGGCCGTTCCTGGTCTTGCTGGCGCCGGACTGGAGCTTCTGCAGGAAGGCCTTGGCGTTGCCTTCGGACGCGGAGGAGGACTTCTTCGTCGTCTCTTTCGTGGTCTCCTTGTCGGAGGTCTTCTTGCTCTCCGTCGTCTTGTCCGCGGACTCGGTCTTGTTCTGCTTCGCCGCTTTGGTCGTGGTGTAGCCCACGGACTCCTTCGCTTCGAACTTCGACTCGGACTTGCGGTCCGCGAAGGGCCATGCCGTGGTCGGTTCGATGGACGAGTCGCTGGCGAGGTTGTCTTCCTCTGCTTCCGCAACAGCGGTGACGCCTTCCGAGGCGTTCGGAGAGGTGGTGAGGTATGCCTGCCCTTCTGTGGCGATGGGCGTCGCAGCCGTCTGACGGTCGCTGAAGAAGCGGTATCCGAAGACAGCACCAACGGCCACTGCCAGGAACAGCAGGACCATCAGAATGATCTTGAGTGCTTTGTTCATGTTTGTCCCTCCTATTTACATGCCGAACAGTGTGATCTGGCTGGACTCCGGCAGCCCGTTGAGGGCGCCGAGGTCACGGAGTGCGGTGAGAACTGCGGAGGAGACGCCGGCGCGGATGCCGAGGTCCTCCTGGGACAGGTAGTCGCCCTGTCCGTCGTCCTTGGCCGCTTCCAGAGCCTGTGCGGCGGAAACGCCAAGTCCCTTGATGGAAGAGAACGCGAGGCGGATCTTGCCATCTTCGATGGTGTAGACCGTCGCCTTGGATTTGTAGAGGTCGATGGGCAGGAACTCGATGCCCCGGGCGAGCATTTCCAGCACGACCTGCAGGCCGGTGTATTCGCTCTTCTCCGTGGCGGAGGCGTCCCGTCCCTTGATCTCGATCTCCTTCATGCGGCCTTTGACATAGCCCTTGCCGGAGAGGATGGCGACGGCGTCGAGGTCTTCGCCCCGGACCGTGAGGTAGGTGGCGTAGTACTCGACCGGGTGGTAGATCTTGTACCAGGCGAGCCGCAGGGCAGCGCTGACATAGGCCGCCGCGTGGGCTTTCGGGAACATGTACTTGATCTTGTAGCAGGAGTCGATGTACCACTGAGGCACGTCGTGCTCCCGCATGGCGGCGACATGCTCCTCGGTGAGGAGTTTGGTCGCTTTGCCCTTACGGACGATCTCCATGATCTTGAAGGCCATGTCCGGCTCGAGGCCGTAGTGCATGAGGCCGACCATGATGTTGTCACGGGTCCCGATGACTTCGGAAATGGTACAGATGCCCTGGTGGATGAGTTCCTGCGCGTTGCCCAGCCAGACGTCCGTGCCGTGGGACAGACCGGAGATCTGCAGAAGGTCCGAGAAGTTTTTCGGTTTACACTCGACCAGCATGCCCTTGACGAAGTCGGTGCCCATCTCCGGGATGGACAGGGTGCCGATCGGGAAGTTGATATCCTCCTCTGTGACACCGAGGGGTTCGGGGCTCAGGAAGAGCTCGTAAATCTTCGGGTCGCAGATGTCGACGTCCATGACGGGGATGCCGGTCATGTCTTCAAGATACTTGTACATGGTCGGGACATCGTGTCCGAGGTTGTCGAGTTTCAGGATGGTGTCGTGCAGGAAGTGGAAGTCGAAGTGGGTGGTCATCATGCCCTTGCCCGGGTCGTCCGAGGGGTACTGGACCGCCGTGAAGTCGGTGACATCGTAGTCGTTCGGGACGACGACCATGCCGCCGGGGTGCTGACCGGTCGTGCGCTTGACGCCGGCGACACCTCGCGCGAGACGGGAGACTTCCGCGTCTTTTGCGTTGATGCCCCGCTCTTCGAGGTACTTCTTGACGTAGCCGAACGCGGTCTTGTCCGCGACGGTGGCGACGGTACCGGCTTTGAAGACGTGGTCCTCACCGAACAGCTCGATCGTGTACAGGTGGGCTTTCGTCTGGTATTCGCCGGAGAAGTTGAGGTCGATATCGGGCGATTTATCGCCTTTGAATCCGAGGAACGTCTCGAAGGGGATGTCGTGGCCGTCCCGCCACATGGGCGTCCCGCACTCGGGGCAGTTCTTCGGAGGAAGGTCGTAACCGGAACCCACTTCACCGTGCAGGAAGAACTCCGTATGCTTGCAGGCGGGGTTCGTGCAGCGGTAGTGGGGCGCCAGCGGGTTGACCTCCGAAATGCCCGAGGCGTGGGCAACGAAGGAGGAACCGACGGACCCTCGGGAACCGACGTGGTAGCCGTGGTCTTCCGAGTCCTTGACCAGTTTCTGGGCAATCATGTAAAGGACCGCGAAACCGTTCGAGATGATGGAGGTGAGCTCCTTGTCGAGACGTTTCGCGACGTATTCGGGAACGGGTTCGCCGTAGAGCTCCTTCGCCTTGTCCCAGCAGAGCTGCTGCAGTTCTTCCTCTGCCCCGTCGATGCTGGGCGGGAAGCTGCCGGCCGGGACCGGGCGGATGCGCTCGACCATGTCGGCGATCTTGTTCGGGTTGTCGATGACGACTTCCTCGGCGCGGTCACCGAGGTATTCGAACTCGGCGAGCATCTCCTCCGTCGTGCGCAGGAACAGGCCGGGCTGGTTGTCGGCGTCCTGGAAGCCCTGGCCCGCCATGATGATGGCGCGGAACTGGGCGCATTCCGGGTCGATGAAGTGGACGTCGCAGGTGGCGACCGTCGGCTTGCCGGCGGCGTCGCCCAGGGCGAGGATGCGGCGGTTGATGTTCCAGAGGTCTTCCTCGGACTGGAACCGCGGCGGCATCATCTTCATTTCCTTCGTGGCCTTGTCCTTCCGGTAATAAGGCCGCAACAGGAACGCGTTATTGGTGTTGGGCTGGATCTCCATGTAGTCATAGAAATCGACGATCTCCTGGATACGCTCTTCGGGCTCCTCATTGAGGAGTGCCATGTAGAGCTCACCGGCCTGACAGGCGGTGCCGAGGATGAGGCCCTCCCGGTGCGCGGCAAGGTCCGACTTCAGGATGGTCGGCTTGCGGTAGAAGTGCTCGGTATGGGAGCGGGACACAAGTCCGTAGAGGTTCTTGAGGCCCACGTTGTTTTTGACGAGGATGATCTGGTGATAGGTGCGCTGCTTCTTGTCGCGGATCGCCTGGACGATGTCCGGCCACTCGGTGGGGACACCGGGGCGCATGTCGTCGTAGACATAGGACTCGACGCCGTAGATGACCTTGATGCCGGTCTTTTCGGACGCGGCGAAGGCGGCGGGATAGCCCTGCAGGACACCGTGGTCCGTGATGGCGACGGCCGGCATGCCCCATTTGGCCGCCCGGCTCACCAGCTCACCGGCGTCCGTCATGGCGTCCATCATGGACATGTTGCTGTGGAGGTGGAGCTCGACACGTTTGCGGGGCGCGTTGTCCATCCGTTCGATCTTGCGGACGGACGCCATCGCCTTGACGTCGAGCAGATAGTCATGTTTGTAGGTGTCGAAGATGATGTTGCCTCTGGCCATGACGGTCATTCCGTTTTTGAGGTTCTCGGCCAGGGCATTTCCCGCCTCTCCCCGCGCGAAGATCTTGCAGGGGTAGGAGTCGGTGTAGTCGGTCATCGCGAAGTTGAAGATCTTGCTGCGGCCGTCTCTCGTGTCGATGACATCGACATCGAAGACTTCGCCCCATATGACGACCTGTCCGTCGTCGACCTTCAGTTCCTTGATGGGCTTCGGCATGTAGCGGATCTCTTTGCCGTAGATCATCTTCGCGGTCTCGAGATAGAGCGGGATGCCGTCCACGACTTTGTGGGGCTGCTCCTCGAACTTCTCTTCCGCTTTGGCTCTCGCTTCGTTGCGGGCCTCGGCTTCCGCCTGTTTCTGCATGTCCGCATAGGCGGTATCGTCGGCATCCATGTTCACGACGCCGGCGAATTCGACCTTGAACCGGTTCTCGTACGCCTCGGACAGGATGGTCTCGAGGGTGACGTCGGCGCAGATGCCTTTGAGCAGGTCGGCGCCTCCGTGGGTCAGGTTCAGGGTGAGTTTATGGCCGTCCAGTTCCCAGGTACAGTCGTTCAGGAACCCGTTGGACGCGGGACAGCGGCGCTTCAGTTCCTTCAGGAGGTCGGGCATGAGGGACAGGTCGACGGTCTTCGCCTCTTCCTGCTCGTCCTCGTTCTCCGACTCGTCCTTCGGGTACTCAAACACAGCTTTGACATCATTCAGTTGGAGGGTAGCTTGTAAAACGTCTTCGAAGGCATGGACCGTGATGTCCGGCAGGGGTTCCTCGGACTTCAGACGCAGAAGCATGGACCGGTCGGTCCGGCTCACGGACAGGTCCGTGATGATGCTCTCGAACAGTGCGTCCGGGAAGCGGCCGTCATCCGGCAGCATGAACACTTCGGCAACGCGTTTTTCCTGTGGCAAAATGGGGTATCCTCTCTAATTACAGTTTCTCGATTTCTTCCATGAGTGCGTCGATGAGTTCCTCTTCGGGCACTTTCTTGATGACCTCGCCCTTCGCGAAGATGAGGCCGACTCCGTTGCCGCCGGCGATGCCGATGTCGGCATTCTTGGCTTCTCCGGGTCCGTTGACCGGGCAGCCCATGACCGCGACGTGGATGGACTTGTGGACGTCCTTCAGCCGCTCCTCGACTTCCTTGGCGATGCCGATGAGGTCGATCTGCGTGCGTCCGCAGGTGGGACAGGCGACGAGCTGAGGTGCGTCGGGCAGCAGGTCGAGGGCACGCAGGATGTCGTTCGCGGCGTCGATCTCCTTGACCGGGTCATCGGTCAGGGAGACACGCATGGTGTCGCCGATGCCGTCGGCCAGCAGAGCGCCGATGCCGATGGAGGACTTGACGCGGCCCATCCGCTCCGTGCCGGCCTCGGTGACGCCGAGGTGCAGCGGGTAGTCGCACTGGGCGGCCACGATGCGGTACGCGGCGATCATCGTCCGGATGTCGGAGGACTTGATGGAGATGACGATGTCGTGGAAGTCGACATCCTCCAGGTACTTGACGCCCCGCATGGCGCTCTCCGCCATGGCTTCGGGGGTGACGCCGCCGTACTTCTCGAGCAGGTCGAGTTCGACGGAGCCGGAGTTGACGCCGACCCGGATGGGGACCTTGTGCGCTTTGCAGGCGTCGGCCACCAGACGGACTTTGTCTTCCCCACCGATGTAGCGGGGGTTGATGCGGATCTTGTCGATGCCCGCCTCGATGGAGGCGAGGGCGAGTTTATAGTTCATCTGGATGTCCGCGATGATGGGCACCCGGATGTTCTCTTTCAGTGCTTTGACGGTCTCGATGTCTTCCATGCTCGTGACCGAAAGGCGGATGAGCTGGCAGCCCGCGGCCGACAGTTCTCTCGCCTGGAGGATGTTCGCTTCAATGTCGCCCTGGGGCGCATTGAGCATGGACTGGATGACGATGGGTGCGTCTCCGCCGAGGGGTACATCGCCCACGAATACCTGTCTGGTTTTTCTGCGTTCCATGGAACGACCTCCTTACCTAAATAGTTTGAAGACGTCACTGAACGTGACCATGATCATCAGGCCGAACAGCATGGCCATTCCGACCGTGTTGACCGCCGCCTGGAACTCTTTCGAGATGGGCCGGCGGAAGATGCCCTCCAGCATGATGAAGACGAAGCGGCCTCCGTCCAGTGCCGGGAAGGGGATGAGGTTGAAGGCGCCGACGTTGATGGCGATCAGCGCAAGGATGAGTAACAGGCGTGACAGGTTGCCGCTCTTCGCCGCGTCCGACGTGGTGTCGGCCACCGCCTGGACCGTACCGACCGGGCCCGCCATGTCGCTCATGGAGAAGTTGCCGGTGGCGAGGTCCCACAGGGAGACCCAGACGATGCGGACGATGGAGAGCGAGTCGAGCACCGAGTACTTGACGACGTTCTTGAAGCCCGGCTCCACGCCGACGATGGCGAAGTCGTACTTGACGACCTGGGTGCCCTCGACTTCCGCCGTCTCAAAGGCCACGTGCTTCAGGGGGATCTTCTTCCCGTCCCGCTCCACGACGAAGTCCATGACCCCGTCCTTGTCCTTGGACATGTAGAAACTGAGGTCGTACTCCGTGTAGATGACGTGGTTGTTGACAGAGAGGATGCGGTCGCCCTCCCGGAGCCCCTGGGCCTCGCTGGCAGCGTTCTCCCGGAACTGGGAGATGGCCGGGGTGCCAATGAGGTCCGAGGTGCCGAGCATGACGGCGATGATGATGAGACCCGTGATGAGGTTCACGGTGGCGCCCGCCAGGATGATGATGGCGCGCTGCCAGGGCGGCTTCGAGTTGAAGGCGCCCTCGACCTCACTGTCTCCGTCCTCCCCTTCCATGGCGACATAACCGCCGACGGGAAAGGCACGAACGGAGTACTGGGTCTCCGCTTTCTGTTTCTTCCAGAGGACCGGACCCATGCCGAGGGAGAACTCATTGACGCGGACCTTGAACAGTTTCGCGGTCAGGAAGTGGCCCCCTTCGTGGGTGGCGATCAGCAGTCCGAAGAACAGGATGGCGGCCAGGATGGGCCACGCCTTTCCCCAGACGAGAGCTAAAGTGGAAATAACGTTCACGCTCCTACATGCTGCATGACATAGTCTCGTGCCATGCGGTCCGCTGCCAGAACGTCTGACAGCACGAAATCTTCTTTGTTTTCACAGGCCTCCATGGCCTCGCCCACCAGTTCCCCGATCTCGAGGAATTTGATCCTGCCCTGGCGGAACAGGTAGTTCGCCTGTTCATTGGCGGAGTTGGCAGCGGTCGGGTACAGGCCGCCCCGGCGGATGGCTTCCCGGCAGATGGCGAGACAGTCGAAGGTCTCCATGTCGGGGTCCGCGAAGGTCAGTGTGCCCAGTTCCGCGAGGTCCAGTTCCTTCGTCGGGGACGGGAGCCGGTCGGGGTACGTGAGGGCATACTGGATGGGGATGCGCATGTCGGCAAGCCCCAGCTGGGCGATGACCGCGTTGTCGTCATACTGGACCGCGGAGTGGATGATGCTCTCGCGATGGACGACGACTTTGATCTTATCTTCCGGGACACCGAATAGCCAGCAGGCTTCGATGACTTCGAGTCCCTTGTTCATCATGGTAGCGGAATCGATGGTGATTTTCGCTCCCATGGACCAGTTCGGATGGTTCAGTGCCTGTTCGACGGTGACGTCCTTCAGGTTCACTCTCGACCGGCCGAAGAAGGGACCGCCGGAGGCCGTGAGAAGGATGCGTTTGAGCCGCCGCTCGGGCGGTGCGCCCTCGAGGCACTGGAAGATGGCGGAGTGCTCACTGTCGACGGGCAGGATCTTCACGCCGTGTTCCTTCGCCGCCGCAGTGACCAGCTGGCCGCCGGTGACGAGGGTCTCCTTGTTGGCAAGGGCGATGGTCTTCCCCGCTTCGATGGCATCCATGGTGGGCAGGAGCCCGGCGATGCCGACGATGGAGTTGAGGACCGTGTCAGAGTTCGGGTCGGTGGCACATTCACAGATCCCGCCGATGCCGGACAATACTTTCGTGTTCGTGTCGGCGATGCGGACCCGGAGGTCGGCAGCCGCCGCTTCGTCGAGAAGAGCGACCTTGTCCGGGTGGAACTCCCGGACCTGCTCTTCCATGGTCTCCACACTGGTGCTGGCGGTCAGGGCGCGGACACGGATGCCGTGCTTGCGGGCGACGTCCAGGCTCTGGGTGCCGATGGAACCGGTGGAACCGAGGATGGTGAGGTCTTTCGTCATACGGCGCCCACCACCATTCCGTAGATCGTAATGAGGACGAACATGGTGGGAGAAGCCAGGAGCACGCTGTCGAAGCGGTCCATGATGCCACCGTGTCCGGGGATGAGGTTCGAGTAGTCTTTCACACCGTAGTAGCGCTTGATGAGCGACGCCATCAGATCGCCAAACATGGAGGTGATGGAGATGAAGACCACGGTGATGCAGTAGAACCAGACCGGCATGAAGAAGGACTCTTTGACGATGACCTTTTCAAACAGGAGCAGGCAGATGAGCATGAAGACGAGGACGCAGACGACACCGCCGACGGCGCCTTCCACGGATTTCTTCGGACTCAGGTTCGGAGCCATCTTGTGCTTGCCGAATTTGACACCGACGAAGTAGGCAAAGACGTCGGTAAAAAGGGCGGTGGCCACCGTGATCCAGAGGAGGAGACGGCAGTCCGCCTTGCTGATGAAGGCCGGGTACTTGAGGTACATGTCCGAGATGAGGCCGATGGTGGCGAACGCCGCCGGGATGATCATGGAGGCGTAGACCGTGACGGCCAGTTCCGGGAACGTGATGGTGGTCTTCGAGAAGTTCGCGACCGTCAGCACGACGAGAAGGATGACATAGCAGACGACGATGACTTCTAAAATCTGCACACTCGGGATGTAGACCAGTCCCATCGGGATGAGCCCCGCGAAGACGATGGCGATGACCCGGAGCACCATGTTCTTGACGCCCGCGACGTTGATGATCTCATAGCAGGCCGCAGCCGCCAGAGCGGAAAAGAGAAGGTCGATGACCGGTGTGAACATCAGGCAGTACGCTCCGACGAGCAGGATGCCGATGACGGTACCGGATATGACACGTGTTTTCATAGATAGGTTCCTCGCTTTGCTTAATGATCCTGCTCGGAAAGGCCGCCGAAGCGACGGTCTCTCTTCGCATAGTCCATGATGGCCCGGTCGAGGTCATCCGGAGTGAAGTCCGGCCAGGCGATGTCGTCGAACCAGAATTCGGAGTAGGCGGACTGCCAGGTCAGGAAGTTGGACAGGCGGAGTTCGCCGGAGGGTCGGATGATGAGGTCCGGGTCCGGCAGGCCCGCCGTGTACATACCGGCGGAGATGTCGTCTTCGGTGATGTCCTTCGGGTCCAGTTCGCCCTTTTTGACCTTTTCGGCGATCTGCTGCACGGAGTGCACGATCTCCTGGCGGCCGCCGTAGTTGAGCGCCATGTTGACGACCATGGCGTCCTTGTTGTTCATGGCGAGGCAGGCGCTCTTCGCGAGCAGCTGCAGGCTCAGAGGCAGGCCCGATACATCGCCGATGACACGGAGGTAGAAGCCCCGCTTCTCCCGCTCGTACTTGGTCTCATCCGCTTCGGTGAGGTACTCGTGGAAGATCTGCATGAGGGCTTTGATCTCATCTTTGGGGCGTTTCCAGTTCTCGGTGGAAAACGCGTAGAACGTCATGGCTTCGAGGCCGATATCGTGGCCGTAATCCATGATCTGTTTGAAGACTTTCGCGCCCTGTACGTGGCCTTCGGTGCGAGGCAGTCCCCGCTCTCTGGCCCACCGGCCGTTGCCGTCCATGATGATGCCGATGTGCTTCGGCATGAATTCCTTTGGAGGAAGATTTGACATGGTTCACACTCCCCTAAAACGCAAGTAACGGCGCAGAACGAGAGAAGGACCCCCGTGCGCCATTACCCCTCATATTGGATTGTCAGCGTCAGACGCTCATGATCTCCTTGGTCTTGTTGTCGGAGATCTCGTCGATCTTCTTGCAGATCTTCTCGGTGAGCTTCTGGAGTTTCTCTTCTTCATCGCGAAGGTCGTCTTCGGTGAGCTCGTTGGCCTTCTTGGCCTTCTTCAGAACGTCCATCTCATCGCGACGGATGTTGCGGACGGCGACTTTGGCCTCTTCTCCGCGCTTGGCGATGCCCTTGGCCAGTTCCTTTCTGCGCTCCTCGGTGAGCTGCGGGAAGGTCAGGCGGATGACGTTTCCGTCATTCTGCGGGTTGATGCCGATGTCGGAAGCCTGGATGGCCTTCATGATCGGGTTCAGGAGCCCCTTGTCCCAGGGCTGGATGACCAGGATGCGGGCCTCTGCGACAGAGACGGAACCGACCTGGTTGATCGGGGTCGGGGTGCCATAGTAGTCCACCATGACTTTGTCGAGGACGTTGGGGTTGGCACGGCCGGCGCGGATCTCGGAATAATCGGTGACCAGACGGTCGACTGCTTTCTGCATTCTGCTCTCAGCGGTTTTCTGTTCTGCCATAATTGATTCCTCCTGTATTTGAAACGTAATTTTTTGCTTATTCAGAGAGACAGAGCGTCCCGACGTTCTCGCCGCTGACGGCACGAACGATGTTCTCGGAGTCTGTCAGGTCGAAGACCAGGATGTTGATGCCGTTGTCCCGGCACAGAGACGCGGCGGACGCGTCCATGACCTGGAGCCCGCGGCTCAGGAGTTCGGACTGGGTGAGTTCGTCGAACTTCACCGCGTCGTCGAACTTGTTCGGGTCTTTGTCGTAGACACCGTCGACGTTGGTGGCTTTGAAGATGACTTCCGCCTTTATCTGCGCGGCGCGGAGCGCTGCTGCGGAGTCTGTCGAGAAGAACGGGTTGCCGGTACCGCCGCCGAAGATGGTGACGATGCCCTTGTCGAGGTCCGCTCTGACCTTGTCCGCGGTGAAGATCTCCGCGATGGGTTCCATGGCGACGGCCGAGTAGACCTTTGCCTCGACCCCTTTGGCGATGAGCGTGTCGGCGACTGCAATGGAGTTCATGACCGTGCCCAGCATGCCGATGGAGTCAGCTCTGCAACGGTCCATGGAGCCGCTCGAACGGCCTCTCCAGAAATTGCCTCCTCCGATGACGATGCCGACGGAGACGCCCATGTCGACCACTTTGGCGATGGAGTCGCAGATGGTCTCGATGACGTCAAAGTCGAAGCCGTGGCCCTGCTCGCCCGCGAGGACCTCGCCACTGAGTTTCAAAAGGATCCGGTTGAATTTCGGTGTCATAACATTGCCTTCCTGTCTTGAAATTGCCTTTATTATTATAACTTAAAAGGGGAACTGCGTAAAGCTATTTCCGACGGGTCGCCGGGGCCGGCGCCTTGACGGTCTTCAGGACCTCGAGCAGGATCTGCTCGGGGGACCGTTTGCGGATCTTCGCCCGGGGCGTCAGGATGAGACGATGGGCACAGACGTCGGTGTAAAGGCTCTGGATGTCCTCCGGCACGACGTAGTTGCGGCCCCGCATGTAGGCGGACGCCTTGGCCATCTGGACGAGGGCCAGGACGGCACGGGGGCTGACGCCCTGCTCCACCTCTTCGAGGTGGCGGGTGCGGTCGCAGAGTTCCGCCGCGTAGCGGATGAGGGCCTCATCGATGTACACCGCGGTGACCTGAGAGCGCATGAAGCGGATGTCCTCCGCGGTGGCCACAGCCCGGACGTGTTCGAGGGGGTCGTCGCCCTGGCGCAGCTGGACGATCTCGACGGTGTTCTCGATGGTCGGATAGCCCATCGACAGACGGACCATGAACCGGTCGAGCTGGGAGTCCGGCAGCGGATGCGTACCGGCACTGCCGAGGGGGTTCTGGGTCGCCATGCAGACGAAGGGGTCCGGCAGCTGGTAGGTGACGCCGTCAGCGGTGGCGTGCATCTCTTCCATGACCTCCAGCAGCGCAGCCTGGGTCTTGGCCGAGGTACGGTTGATCTCGTCCGCGAGCAGGATGTTCGAGAAGACCGGGCCGGGCTGGAAGTCGAACTTGCCGGTCGCCTTGTTGTAGACCGAGAAGCCGATGATGTCACTGGCCATGGTGTCCGGTGTGAACTGGATGCGTTTCTCGGAGAGGTTCATCGCCCGGGAGAAGGCCAGCGCCAGCGTCGTCTTACCGACACCGGGAACGTCCTCGAGAAGCACGTGTCCGCCGGCGAGGATGGCCATCAGCGTCTTCGTGATGACCTCGTCTTTACCGACGATGACTTTCTTGATCTCGTTCAGGATCTGGATGCTTTTGTTTTCCATGGGGAACCTCCGTTGTATTCTTCGTTTCTTCACGCAGCTGTTTGCGGGCCGCGCGCAGCAGTTTGATGTCGGATGTCAGTGCGAGGACCGTGTCGCAGACCGTCTCCCGCTCCGCCTGGGAAAGGCCTTCCGCGGAGAACGTCTCCTTGTTGAAGAGGTCGATGGCGGCGAGGTACGTGTTCTTCTCCTCGCCCAGCAGCCGGGCGACCGCTCTCGGTTTTCCTTCGTCGGGCTTCAGGCCCTGGCGGCGGAAGACCCGCATGAGGTAGCGGTACGCGGCTTCGGTGGCCTCCGGCGAGTCGGCCCGTTCGATCTTCTTGCGGATAGACCGGTCATAGACCATCGGGATGAGCAGGAAGAGCAGGAGCAGCGGGACCAGCAGGATGAGCCAGCTCCAGTTGTGCTTCCTGTTCTCGTCCTGTTCTTCGGACTGTGGTTCGTCCTGTCCGCCGCCGTCTTCCGAGTCGCTGTTGTCGGAGTCATCCGGCTCCGTCACTTCTTCGGGCTGGACGTTCTGGTGCTGCGGTGAGGTGGCGGTATTGTCGGTGCTCTCCTGGGTCTCGAAGAACCCGGGCGTGACCTCCACCGGCACCCAGCCGACGCCGTCCATGTAGAGTTCGACCCAGGCGTGGGCCGCGGAGTCCGGGACGTTCAGAGTGACTTCCGTCTCCGGTTCCACGGACTTCGCGAGTTCTTCGGTCACATAGTAGCCTTCGGCGTACCGGGCCGGGATGCCCGCCTCCCGCAGGAGCAGGACGCCGAGGGACGCGAAGTGGGAGCAGTAGCCGGTGCGGGTGTCGAGGAACTTCAGAAGCGGGTCCTCTCCCCGGGCCGGAGCCTCCACGTCCGTCGAGTAGGTGTAGTTCTGCGCGAAGTACGTGCGGATACGGTATACCGCGTCGGACGCCTTCGTGGTCTTACCGACAACGGCCCCGCCGAGCTGCGCGATGACGTCCCGGTACTCCTCCGGAATGTCCCGTTCGTTCTCGTTCACGAAGGCCCGGTAGACCTTTTCGACGGGGACGAACGCGTCTTCATAGAGGGAGTTGTACGGCGCGTCTTCGCCGATGACCGCCTTCGCGCTGACGTTGCCGTAGTCCTTCGTGAGGGGGTGGTACACGGTCAGTTCGTAGCTCCGTTTGCCCTTGAGGCCCTCGGTCATCAGGCCGTCCTGGGAGAGGTCCGCGTGGTGCAGGCCCTTCGACTCGGCACTGACTTCATACGGCGCGTACATGCGGTCGCTGTAGGCGAGTTCGTTGTGGATGGTGATCGGGAACCGGGGCAGAGACATCGTGTCCCGCTCCCCGTTTTCATACTGGGTGGTCTGGACCTGCCACTTGAGGTCCAGGAGCTGGCCGAGGGAGATGGCCGGCGAGAAGTAGTTGCTGCGGATCCAGGGACTCGTCAGCGAGTAGTCCTTGAAGTAGGCGTCACTGTCGAGGGGGAGCCACTGGCCGTCCTTCAGTACATCGCCCGAAAAACCGCGCAGGTACATGGAAAACGCGTTCGGGGTCTCGATGCTGAGGACCGTCTTTTCCGTGTACTCGAGGGCGTCCGCCTTGTTCAGGTCTCCGCCGGGCATGCCGTCGACCGACTCGTCGGGGGCGTACCGGAACGTGGTCACCCGCTGGGCGATCTGCTGGCGAAGTTCTTCAATGGCGTCCGAGCGTTCGAACCCGGAGAGCAGCAGCGCGAGGAGCACGAGGAAGACGAGCAGCGCGCCGGAGACCTCTCCGTTGAGCCAGGTCAGGCGCCGGGCCGTGCCCTTGCTGCGGGTCTGGAGCAGGATGAGGTAGAAGGTGGCCGCCACCGCGTAGAAGATGAAGGCCGGCATGGAGGGCTTCAGTCCGGAGACGAACCCGAGGAACGCCGGCAGGACCGCGGTCAGGATGGCGAGCCAGCGGACCTTGCGGCAGATGGCGTAGGCGAAGAGGCCGGCCAGGAAGAAGCCGAGGAGCAGGATGACGAGCTGGCCCGGCGTGGTCGGGACGTCCGTCTCCGGGTACCCGCTCTCGGTTGGGAAAATGGCCATCTCATGGACCTGGTTCACGGCTTTCGCGAGGTAGTTGAAGAGTTCCCGGAAGCCGTCGACGAAGTACCGGGCCCCGACAAGTTCCACCAGCAGCGGCAGGAACAGCGCGTAGACCGGGGTCAGCCGCCCGATGCTGTGGAGCCGGGAGACGAAGTACAGGAGGACCGGGAACAGAGCCAGTCCGATGATGGCGTACAGTTCGAGCTTGATGGACAGCATCGAAAGGAGCAGGAGCCAGAAGGCAATATGGACCAGCACCGCCGCGGCCACTTCGGCCACGACAGCGTTGAGGCTCGCCGGTCTCTGCCGGCCGGAGCGTTCGAGTCGCATAACGTGCTTCCTTTCGCGTGTGGATAGATCAGATGTTCAAAGTCATGGTGCCGACTTTCCCGATGCGGCCCGGCAACTTGTCCATCTGCAGGGCGGGGTCGGCGTTTTCAAGGCCGCGCTTTCCGACGGCGGCGATGCGGGTGCGGCAGCGGACCGCCAGTTCATCGGCCTCCGGGGTGCCGGCGTGGGTCGTCACGAAGAGCAGAGTCGTGTTCTTGCCGATCTGCTCGCCGCCCATGAGGAAACGCTTCGCGGAGGAGTCTTCCTCCCCGTGGGGCGCGGAGCAGACGAGCCGGAAGACGGCCGCGTCGAGGTCCTCGTAGGACGAGACGTTGAAGGTGCAATATTCATCGGTGCCGCCGTCGAACCAGGCGAACGTGTGCATGATGCCGGTGTCGAGGAGACCCCGGGAGAAGTTCGCGGCATAGCAGACGCAGGCCTCCAGGGCGGAGGGCGTCGCTGTCTCCAGTTCGACCAGCAGGACGACCGAGTAGTTGATGGGTTTGACGAAGCGGCGGATGACGAGGTCGTCGTTCTTCGCCGACAGTTTCCAGTGGACCGCGCGGACATCGTCGCCGGGGACGTAGGGACGCACATCGAAGGTCTCCGATACATCGCGACCGGGCTCCAGCATGGAGTATTTTTCCGACTCGCCTTCGGTCTCCCGGACCTCACTGACGTTGACTTCGGTCAGGATGTGGTCGGGCTCCACCAGGACGACACGGCGCAGGCGGTGGTCCGAGGGGAACTGCACGAGTCCGAAGAGGTCCCGGGTCGAGAGGTTGTCGAGGGTGATGTACATCTGCCCTGTCTCCGCCTCTTCGACGAAGACCTGGACTTCATCGGTCCCCCGGCCGCTGACGGGACAGCGGATGCTCTCGGTGAGTTCCGTGTCGGTCAGGGTATTGTGGATGGTGAGTTCGCCGGAGGCCGCCGCCACCGGGAACAGGGAGCTGTTGTGGAAGACCGTTTTGATCTCCGCGGTGTCTCCCCTGCGCAGGCCCGCCGGCACCATGAGTTCCGCCGAGAGCCCGTTGCGGGAGAAAACGCTGAACAGGACGGAGACCGCCGGCAGGAAGATGCCGGTCAGGAGCAGGATGAGCGTGAACACGTTGTTGACATACAGTTCGAGCATCAGCAGCGCCAGCAGAATGACGGCCAGCAGGATGCGGTTTCGTCTCATGGTCTTCCCTCCCGTTCGTATAATTTATTATCTTTACCAGTATAACACAAAAGAAGACGCCCGGACCTCTCAAAGTGAAAGTTCCGGACGTTTCTTCTGCTTTTTTCAGTTTGCCGAAGGGCGTCAGCCGATGTAGGTGAAACCGGCCTCTTCGACGGCCTTCTTCAGTTTCTCCTCTTTGACGTCGCCGGTCAGCTGCAGGACGACGGTGCCCGCTTCATGGTCGGCGGTGGCGCTTTCCACTTTGCGGATCTTCTCGAGTTCCTTCTTGACGCTGGCTTCGCAGTGCTGGCACATCATGCCTTCGACTTTGATGGTTTTTTCCATGGTATTGGCTCCTTTGTTTTGGCGATTTGCCGTTGCTTTATCGTGTTTCGTGCTGTGGACATCGAACAGGTTGAGCCGCAGCGCGTTCATACACACACAGAAGCTGGACAGGCTCATGGCGGCGGCCGCCACCATGGGGCTCAGTTCCCAGCCGACTCCGAACACCGCGTTGTACCAGCCCGCCGCGAGGGGGATGCACACGATGTTGTAGATGAAAGCCCAGAACAGGTTCTCCTTGATGTTCAGGAGGGTCTGACGGGACAGGCGGACCGCGGCGGGGACGTCCCGCAGAGTGCTGTTCATGAGGACGACGTCCGCGGCGTCGATGGCGACGTCCGTGCCGGCGCCGATGGCGATGCCCGTGTCGGCGGTGGTCAGGGCCGGGGCATCGTTGATGCCGTCGCCGACCATGGCGACCCGGCCGAATTCTTTCTGAAGCTCTTTGATGGCATCGGCCTTGCCCTCCGGCAGGACTCCCGCCACGACCCGGTCGACCCCGGCCTCTTTGCCGATGGCCTCCGCGGTCACTTCGTTGTCGCCGGTCAGCATGCAGACCGCGATGCCCATCTTCTGCAGCTGAGCGATGGCTTCGGGACTGTCTTCCTTCATGACGTCCGCCACGGCGATGAGGCCGAGCAGACGGTCGTTTTTGGCGAAATACAGCGGTGTTTTGCCCTCTTTCGAGAGGTGCTTCGCCACCGCGAGGATCTTCTCAGGGATGTCGCAGACACCGGCGATGAAGCCCTCGTTGCCGCCGTTCAGGACGGCGTCGCCCATACGGCCGGTGAGGCCGTTGCCGGGAAGGACTTCGAAGTCGGAGACGTCTTTCGCAACGGTCTCCTGCTCGACGCCGTAGGCCACGACGGCCTTCGACAGCGGGTGTTCACTCTTCTGTTCAAGCGAGTATGCGGCTTCCATCAGTTCGGCGATGTCGACGCCGGGGCCCGGCACCACGTCGGTGACGGTGGGTTCGCCCTTCGTGATGGTCCCGGTCTTGTCGAGGGCGATGGTGCGGACCTTGCCGGCCGCTTCCAGGCTCTCCGCGGTCTTGAACAGGATGCCGTTCTTCGCGCCCTTGCCGTTGCCCACCATGATAGCGACCGGGGTCGCGAGACCGAGGGCGCAGGGGCAGCTGATGACGAGGACCGCGATGGCCCGGGTCAGGGAGTGCTCGACGCCGGTGCCGGCGATCATCCAGGCGAAGAAGACCGCGAGGGCGATGACCATGACCATCGGCACGAAGATGCCGGCGATCTGGTCCGCGACCTTCGCGACCGGCACCTTGGTGGCGGCGGCGTCCGATACCATCTTGATGATCTGGGACAGGGTCGTGTCGTTCCCGACTCTCGTCGCCCGGCACTGCAGGTAGCCGGACTGGTTGACGGTGGCGGCCGAAACGACGTCTCCCTCCGCCTTGTCGACGGGGATGCTCTCGCCGGTCAGGGCCGACTCGTTGACGGCGCTGGTCCCTTCGAGGACGACACCGTCCACCGGCACGTTCTCGCCGGGGCGCACGATGAATACATCGCCCACGCCCACATCTTCGATGCCGACTTCGACCTCTTCCCCGTCTCGCAGGAGCGTGGCCGTCTTCGGCGACAGTTTCATGAGGCTCTTCAGGGCATCGGTCGTGCGGCCCTTGGACTTCGCCTCCAGGGTCTTGCCGACGGTGATGAGGGCGAGGATCATGGCGGCGGACTCGAAGTAATAGCTGTCCATGTACTTCATGGAGGCTTCCGCGCCGAAGTCCGCCATGGTGGAGGCCGCCTTCATCAGCGCGTAGAGGCTGTAGAGGAAGGAGGCGGAGGAGCCGAGAGCGACCAGTGCGTCCATGTTCGGCGCCCGGTGCCAGAGGCTTGAAAAACCATTGATGAAGAACTTGCGGTTGATGAGCATGACGATGATCGCCAGCAGCATCTCGACGAGGCCTAAGTTCACGCAGTTCGCGAGCAGGTGCGGCACGGGCCAGCCCCACATCATGTGCCCCATCGAGAAGTACATGAGCACGAGGGTCATGGCCACGGACCACGCGAGGCGCCGCAGGAGTTTCGGGGTCTCCGTGTCTTTCAGCATCTCCTCCGCGTTGGCAATGGCGCTGTTATGCGGTTTTTCGTCCGAGCTGCCTCCGAGAGGCTGTGCACCGTACCCCGCCGCCGACACTGCTTTCGCAATGGCAGAGGGACTTGCGTCGCCCTCCACCGACATCGAATTGGTCAGCAGAGAGACGGCGACCGAGTCGACACCGGGCACGCTCTGCACGGCCTTTTCGACCCTTGCCACACACGCGGCGCAGCTCATTCCGGTCACTTTATACTGTTCCATTGTGACTCTCTTTCCAGCCGGTCTCCCGGCGCTTATGTCAATAAAAAACCACCAGAGTTAGTAGATGGTAACATCTTATACCTCTGGTGGCATTTTTTCAACTGATGATCATCAAATGACAGGCGGTGCGAAGACCGTGGAGAACGTGGCGCGAATGGCATCCTTTCTGCACTTGGTCAGGCAGAAACCGCACTTGATACACTTATCCTCATGGATGGTGAACGGGTGTTTCACCTCGCCGGTGATGGCGTTTGCCGGGCAGTTCCTCGAGCAGAGCGAGCAGCCGATGCAGGCCTCTTCATCGATGTGGATGGAGAGGATCTTTCGCGCGTCGGCACCGGGGATGATGGCCGCTCCGGGGCAGATGTCCCGGCACTGGCCGCAGTCCACGCATTTTTCCTTCGGGATGCTGTAGGTATTGGTCGCCAGGTCATAGACCGGGACGTCGAACGGGCAGGCGAACGCACAGGCGCCGCAGCCGAAACAATATTCTTTTCGAATGACATGTGCCATTGACGATTCCTCCTTCCCTTAACCGCCGCCGGCGGGAGACATGACCCATACTTCGTCACCGTCTTTGAGGCGGGTCTTACCGCTGGAACAACGCTTGTTGTTCACAAAGATGGAGGCGTTATTGAAATGGATATTGGAGTCCGGGACTTTACTGAGATAGTTGAGGCTGGTAAACACATCGTTGACCGTCGTGGCCTCAGCAACGTATTCCTTGACCCCGGAGTCTACACGGTAGACGCCGAAGACTTTCACATTCACTTTTGCCATTAGAAGATACCTCCCGGGAACAGTTTTTCGGTCCCTTTCGGCACTTTGATACCGAGGGTCTTCAGTTTCAGACGGGTGGGCACGCCGTTGATCCAACCGCGGTTGGCGTTGAAAGCTCTCAGCATGGCCTTCAGAGGAACGACCTTGCCGGTACCGGGTTCCTGGGGCTCCGTCGTCAGACGTTTCGGCAGGGTGTCAGCGCCGGGCTTCTGGCCAAGGATGATGTTGGCGGCACGTTCGGTGTTCCAGCCCCGGTCGCCGGCGACGAGGAAGTCACCGAGCGTGCATTTCATGCCGGATGCCTTATGGATCGCGGAGGAATGCGGGATGAGGAACAGCTGCATCTGCAGCAGCGGATAGATGTAGTTGAGGGCGAACAGGACCGGTGCCAGGTACGGCATGATCCAGTTGACGACCTTGGTGATCGGATGGTTCGGGCGGTCGAACACGAAGGACGGGAAGACCGCGTAACTGGTGAACAGGCAGGAGCCCGCCGCGGAAATGGCTTCCATCAGGTTCTGGAACATGATGGCGAGCTGGCCTTTGCCGAGCGGTCTCAGACCGTTGACGTCGAGGCCGAGGCCTTCGGCGAAGACGAGGTAACCGGCGTTCAGGTGGCAGCCGCCACGGTTGGAGACCGCGTAGCCGAGGCCCTGGCCGAACGTGGCACGGGGTTCGTAAGCAGACAGTTCCATGCCCTTGACGTTGATGGCAAACTCTTCGCCGCCGAACTTGTCGGCCATGCGTTTGGAGCCGTCAGCCAGTATATCGCCCTTGCCTTCGCGATGAGCGATGTCGTGGATCATCTGATCGATGTTGTCGATCTTGCCGAATTCGAGACCGCTGTCCCACATGCCTTTTTCATTGAGTTCCATGGCAAAGGCGATGGTACCGGCGGTGGAGATGGTGTCCATGCCCATCTCATCGATGAGGTAGTTCCAGCGGATGATGGCGTCGAGGTCGTCGTTCAGGAGGTTCGGGCCCATGAGGCCGAGGATCTCGAGTTCGGGGCCCTTGACGTCTTTGCCGTCGACTTCGCAGCGGCGGGTACACTGGATGACGCAGGTCGTGCAGCCGGAGTTCCGGAGCAGTCTGGTCTCAGCCAGCGTCTCACCGGAGACTTTGTCGAAGCCGTCGAACTGACCGCGGTTGAAGTTCTTGGTCGCGAGGATGTTCCGGGCCTGCATGGGCGTGACAAGGCCAGCCGTACCAAGCTGAGGTACCTGGCGGCCGGTCAGTGCGTGATTCCGGAGCGTTTTGCTCCATTTGCGGGTCAGTTTCCGGAACCCTTCTTCGTCGACGATGGTCGGATGTTTGAAGCCTTTGGCCGTGATCGCTTTGATCTTCTTGTCGCCGAAGACCGCGCCGACACCGCCGCGTCCGTGGGCACGCTCGCCGGACATGACGGCAGCGTAGAGAACCTTGTTCTCACCGGCGGGGCCGATGACCAGGTTCGCGCCGTGGCCCTTCGGAAGGGCTTCCTGCGTGGGCGTGACTTCGAGCCCCCAGAGTTCGGAGGCATCGTGGAAGAGGACTTCGTCTTCCGAGATCTCGATGTGGACCGGTGTCTCGGATTTACCGGTGATGATGCAGCCGTCATAGCCGCAGCGTTTCAGCATCAGACCGAAGTCGCCGCCGCTGTTGGAGGACGTGATGAGTCCCGTCAGCGGAGAAATGGTCGAGATATTGAAACGGGACGTACTGGGGGCACCGGTACCGGTCAGGGGGCCTGTCGTGATGACGATCCAGTTATCTTCATCGTAGGCAGTCATTCCGGGACGGATGTGACGGAGCAGGATATCGCCTGCCATGACCTTGCCGCCGACGGTGCGGTGGCGGTCTTCATCGGTCCAGGGGTACTCCGAGACAGCGTGGGTGCGCAGGTCGATCATTAAGACCTTCCCCATGTATGCGCCATATTCTGTCATTGTTTCATCTCCCTTGCTCTCTTTTTTTCAAATCATGTGATATGCCTTTTCCACCGGTCCCGGTCCACCACAACCGCTCCCGGCCAAAAAACATGCTTACTCATCTTGATTATAGACATATATGGACAAAAAAAGCAATTCTGTATATATACAGGATTGCTTTTTCAGACATTATGTTCTTAAAACTGAGTCACTCTTTGATCTCGCAGGCGTTCTGTTCCGCCAGTTCGGCCTTTAAGATCGTGGAGTGCTTCCCACAGACCGGACAGTTCTCGTCCTTCTCCGGCAGTTCGAGCCGCGCGAACTCCATGTCGTCCGCGTGGACCACCAGGAGCGTGTTGGTCAGAAGCGTTCCGGAGCCGGTCAGGTACTTCACGACCTCGGTCGCCTGCAGGCTCCCGATGAAGCCCGGTGTGACACCGACGACACCGGCTTCGGCACAGGTCGGCGAGACCTCTTTCGGGGGCGGGTCGCGGAAGAAGCAGCGGAAGCAGGCTGTGCCCGGCAGAACGGTCAGGACCTGGCCGGAGAAGCCGAGGATGCCGCCGTGGACGAAGGGCTTCTTCGCGAGGACACAGGCGTCGTTGATCATGTACTTCACAGCGAAGGTGTCGACGCAGTCGACGACCATGTCATAGGGGGCGATGATGTCCATGATGTTGTCGGGCGTCAGATAATAGTCATAGAGTTCGAAGGTGACATCGGGGTTCATCGCCGAAAGACGGCGCTTCGCGCACTCCACCTTCGGCTGGCCGATCTCGTCCGTCGTGTAGAGGATCTGCCGCTGCAGGTTCGAGAGAGAGACGACGTCTCCGTCGCAGATGCCGAGCGTGCCCACTCCGGCGGCCGCCAGGTAAGACAGGACCGGGCTGCCGAGGCCGCCGGCCCCGATGACCAGGACCTTCGACGAAAGCAGGGCCTTCTGCCCCTTCACGCCGATCTGTTTTAAGATGAGGTGTCTCGAATACCGCTCCAGCTGAGCGTCGGTCAGTGCCATTGTCATACCTCCTCGTCCTTCGATTCCACAAACATCTACTCTCAATATAGCGGGGGAAAACGAAAAAGTCCAGCACCTTCTGTGCTGGACTTCCTTTTAGTGGAGGCACCACCCGGATTTGAACCGGGGCATAAAGGTTTTGCAGACCTCTGCCTTACCACTTGGCTATGGTGCCATATAAAAAAATGGAGCGGATTACGGGGCTCGAACCCGCTACCTCCACCTTGGCAAGGTGGCGCTCTACCAGATGAGCTAAATCCGCATAAAATGGTGCCTTCGGACGGAATCGAACCATCGACACGAGGATTTTCAGTCCTCTGCTCTACCAACTGAGCTACAAAGGCACAATAATGGCGACCCGGAACGGACTCGAACCGTCGACCTCTAGCGTGACAGGCTAGCGTTCTAACCAGCTGAACTACCGGGCCATATTGTTGATGGTGGGAGTAACAGGGCTCGAACCTGTGACCCCTTGCTTGTAAGGCAAGTGCTCTCCCAGCTGAGCTATACTCCCAAAAAATTGGGCCTTCGAAACTCCGCTGTGGTGCGTTCCCTGTTCCGACGACGCTTTATACTATAAAGCATTTGGCACCCAATGTCAACAACTTTTTTTGGAAAGTTTTCGCAGTTCCTCGGAAGTGAAATGATACTTTTTATCGCAGAACTGGCAGCCCACTTCCGTGGTCTCGTCCTTCGCCATGTCGAGGAGTTCTTCCGGTCCGAGAGAGATGAGCGCTTTCTCCACTCTGGCTCTCGAACAGTTGCACTCGTACCCGGTGTCGGCCTCCTCGAGGACCTCGAGTTCGAAGTTCGGCAGGGCTTTCTGCAGGATCTCCAGAGGGGTCAGTCCGTCGGTCAGCATGGTAGTGACGGCGGGCAGGCCTTTCAGGCCCTCCTCCACCTTCGTGATGGTCTCTTCCGTCGCAGTCGGCAGCAGCTGGATGATGAACCCGCCGGCCACGATGACCTCTTCGGTGTCCGGGGTGCAGAGCACGCCGAGGGACAGGACCGTCGGGGTCTGTTCGCTGATCGCGTAGTAACCGGTGACATCTTCCGCCACTTCGCCGGAGACCAGCGGCACCTGGCCCACATAGGGGTCTTTGAGGCCGAGGTCTTTGATGACCGACAGCGTGCCGTTGTGTCCGACCGCGCCGCCGACATCCAGCTTCCGCTCCGACTTGTTCGGGACACGGACGTCCGGGTTCATGACATAGCCCCGGGTGTTCCCCTTCGCGTCAGAGACCGCGATGACAGAACCGGCCGGGCCGTCCCCCGCCATGCGAAGCGTGACAGAATGATCGGCCCCCTTCAGGGTGATACCCATGAAAGAGGCTGCGGTAAGAAGACGGCCGAGGGCCGCCGTACATACATTGGATGTCTGATGGATCCTGCGGGCTTCCCGTACCATGGCGGTCGTGTCAGCCGCCATGCAGGTCAGCTGTCCGGAAGGGTCGATGCAACGGACAAGATTACTCATAAAGGGGTTTATTCGCCTTTCTGTAAGCGTTCGAATACGATGTCATACCCGCCTTCGCCGTAGCTCAGGGAGCGGTTGACACGGGAAATGGTGGCTGTCGATGCGCCGGTGGCGGCAACGATGTCACTGTACACTCTCTTTTCGGTCAGCATTTTCGCGACGACGACCCGCTGGGAGATGGACTTGAGTTCGTTGACGGTACAGAGGTCCTCAAAGAACTTGTAGCACTCTTCCCGGGTCTCCAGTTTCAGGATCGAATCGAAAAGAAAATCCATGTTGGCGTCTTTCAATTTTTCCGTCATGGTTTCCGTCCTCCTGTGACGTTGTTTTGTAAATGTCATTCTAGCATTATTTTTTCACGTTGTAAAGTGCTAAACTACGAAACATACTTGACCGAGTCGGCGATGAACTGGCGGATGGTGTCCGCCCCTTCCCCGGTCTTGGCGGAAAACGGGATGATGGCGATGGCGCCGTACTGGGCGATCTCTGAGGAGCGCTCGGCGAGCGCCTCCCGGTACTGGGTCTTGTTGAGCTTGTCACTCTTCGTCAGGGCGACGATGAACGTGGTGTTGGTCTCCATAAGAAACTGCAGCATCTGCAGGTCGTCTTTGGAGGGTTTGTGCCGCATGTCGATGAGCTGGACGACCAGGGGGATGTTCCGGTCGGACGTGAAGTATCCGTTGATCATCTGTCCCCAGCGGTCTTTCTCGGCGTTGGACGCCTTCGCGTACCCGTAGCCCGGCAGGTCGACCAGTTTGATGCCGTCCCCTTTGTAAAAGTTGATGGTGATGGTCTTGCCCGGCTGCGAGCTGACGCGGGCCAGCTGTTTGCGGTTCAGTATTTTGTTGATGAGCGAGGACTTCCCCACATTGGAGCGGCCCGAGAAGCAGACTTCCGGAAGAGTACTCTTCGGAAGCTGCTTGAACGTGCCGTAGGAGGCCTCGTAGGTCACCTGGTCAAATCTCATAAAACGTTGCCGTCTTTCATGATCGCGCGGTTCCAGACCTGTCCGAGGCTGGAGACCGGAATGAATTCGATGTTCTTCTTCACGACGTCGTCGACGTCCTGGAGGTCCGGGACGTTGTCCTTCGGGATGATGACCGTCTTGATGCCGGCCTTGTAAGCCGCCATGGTCTTCTCCTTGAGGCCGCCGATGGGCATGACCCGTCCGGTCAGGGAGATCTCGCCGGTCATGGCTACATGGCCGTCGACCTTGGAGCCTGTGAGCGCGGACAGAAGGCTCGTCGCGATGGTGACGCCGGCAGAGGGACCGTCCTTCGGGACAGCGCCTTCCGGCACATGGATATGGATGTCCTTGCGTTCATAGAACTCGGGCTCGATCTTCAGCTTGTCCGCGTTCGTACGGATGTAGCTGACGGCAGCCCGTGCGGACTCCTTCATGACGTCGCCGAGGGAACCGGTCAGTTCGAGGCGGCCCTTGCCCTCCATGACTGCCGCTTCCACCTTCAGCATCTCGCCGCCGACGGAGGTCCAGGCAAGGCCGTTGGTGACACCGACCTCGTCCGCGAGTTCGGTGGACTCTTTGAAGTGCGGGACACCCAGCAGTTCGGTGAGGTCGCCCACCTTGACCGAGATCTTGTACTCGGGGTCGGTGACGATCTTCAGCGCGGTCTTGCGGCAGATCTCGTGGATCTTCCGCTCGAGGATACGGACACCGGCCTCTCTCGTGTAGTCGGAGATGATGTGGCGCAGTGCGGCATCGGTGATCTTCAGCTGGGACTTCTCGATCCCGTGGCGCTTCAGGGCCTTCGGGATGAGGTGTTTTTTCGCGATGTGGAACTTCTCTTCCGACGTGTAGCTGTAGAGGTCGATGACCTCCATACGGTCGAGGAGCGGTGCCGGGATGTTCGCCTTGTTGTTGGCGGTCGTCAAGAACAGGACCTTGGAGAGGTCGAAGGGCACTTCGACGAAGTGGTCGACGAAAGCTTTGTTCTGCTCGGCATCGAGGACTTCCAGCATGGCGGACGCGGGGTCGCCGCGCACGTCGGCGCCCATCTTGTCGATCTCGTCGAAGAGGATGAGCGGGTTGTTGGTTCCGGCGTCGGTCATGGCGGCCATCACACGGCCGGGCATGGCGCCGATGTAGGTCTTCCGGTGGCCGCGGATCTCCGCTTCGTCGCGGACGCCGCCGAGGGAGATGCGTTCATACTTCCGCCCGAGGGCTTTCGCCAGGGACTGGGCGATGGACGTCTTGCCCACTCCGGGAGGGCCTGCCAGGCATATGATCTGACCCGTGATGTCCGGAGCCAGTTTGCGGACTGCCAGCAGTTCGATGACACGGTCCTTGACGTCGTCGAGGCCGTAGTGGTCCTTGTCGAGGACTTTGCGGGCCTTCTCGATGTCGAGGTTGTCTTTGGAAGTCTCATCCCAGGGAAGGTCCAGGACCACGTCGAGGTAGTTGCGCACGACGGTGGCTTCGGAGCTGGGGTTGCCGCCCATCTTCTGCAGACGGCTAAGTTCCTTGAGGAGCTTCTCCCGGTACTTTTCTTCAATGTTTTTGATGCCGTTGATCTTCTTGCGGTACTCCTCGATCTCGTCGAGGCTGTCGCCGCCGTCGAGCTCTTCGGAGAGCACGCGCATCTGCTCGCGGAGGTAGTACTCGCGCTGGTTGTCGTCGACGTTCTGCTCCACTTTTCGGGAGATCTCAGACTCGAGTTTCAGCATGTCGATCTCGCGGGCAAGGATCTCACAGACGAGTTCGAGACGGCGCAGCGGGTGCAGGGTCTCGAGGATCTTCTGCTTCTCGACGAAGTCGAGTTTCACCACGGAGGCGATGTAGTCGGCGATGCCTCCGGGAGAGTCGTCATCGACGACCCGGAGCATGACGTCCGGCGCCACCTTCGGGGAGTAGTCGGCATATTCGTTGAAATAATCGCGGACCTTGCGCATGAGGGCGAGGGCATACTCCTCATCCTTCTTCGCGTAGCCCTTCTGGGGGATCTTCTGGACGTCGGCATAGAGGAACGAGCCGTCATAGCCGTTCTCCAGTTTCGCCCGCTCCTTGCCCTCGACGATGACCCGGAGGTTGTCGGAATCCGGCACCGCGATGACCTGGCGGATGTGGGCGATGACACCGGTCTTGTAAAGCTGTCCGAAGGCGGGGTTCTCCGTCTCGGGGGATTTCTGAGTCAGCAGGAAGATCTCCTGACCGTATTCCATCGCGGCGTGGATCGCGTTGATGGACTTCTGCCGTGCGATGTCGAAATGGAGCACCATTTCCGGAAACACGACGAGTCCGCGCAGAGCGACGACGGGGATGGCATAGACGTTGCGATCGGTATTATCCATACAGTGGTTCACCACCTGTTCGTAAATAGATTGATAAGTCAAAAAAAAGCGGAACTGTTCCAGAGAAGGAGCAGTCCCGCGGGCAGTCTCTTAACTGACGTTTCCACGCCGGTTGCGTCTCTGCGGCGCAGAGGCCGGGGCAACCAGGAGCGGTGCCGGCTGTTCTCTCGCCTCGTTGCGAACGAGGAGCGGTTCCGACTTGCCGAGGACATAGTCTTCGGTGATGGTGATCTTCTCGATCCGGTAGTCGGAGGGGCTCTCATACATGAGAGGCTGCAGGACACGTTCCATGACGCCGCGCAGGCCGCGGGCGCCGGTCTTCTTTTCCAGGGTCTCTTTCGCGATGGCGCGCAGAGCATCGTCATCCAGTTCGAGTTCCACATTGTCCATGCGGAACAGTTCCTGATACTGCTTGACGAGGGAGTTTTTCGGCTCCTTCAGGATGCGGACGAGCGCGTCTTCGTCGAGGTCGTCGAGCGTCGTGAGGACCGGGATACGGCCGACCAGTTCGGGGATGAGACCATACTTGACGAGGTCCTGGGGAATGACGTTCTGCATGGCTTCCGTCAGTTCGAGTTCCTTCGTCGACTTGATCTCGGCGCCAAAGCCGAGGCCGCCGTTGCCGGAGCGCTTCTCCACGATCTTCTCGATGCCGTCGAAGGCACCGCCGCAGATGAAGAGGATGTTCGAGGTGTCGACCTGGATGAACTCCTGCTGGGGATGTTTCCGTCCGCCCTGGGGAGGAACGTTGGAAACGGTGCCCTCGAGGATCTTCAGCAGTGCCTGCTGAACACCTTCGCCGGAGACATCACGGGTGATGGACGGGTTTTCGGACTTCCGGGCGATCTTGTCGATCTCATCGATGTAGATGATGCCGGTCTCGGCGCGTTCGACGTCGAATTCGGCCGCCTGGATGAGCCGGAGGAGGATGTTCTCGACATCTTCACCGACGTAGCCCGCTTCCGTCAGGGTCGTGGCGTCGGCCACCGCAAAGGGGACGTCCAGTGTTCTCGCCAGGGTCTGGGCCAGCATCGTCTTACCGACACCGGTGGGACCGAGGAGCAGGACGTTGCTCTTCTGGAGTTCGACGTCCGTCTGGTCGCCGCAGAAGATGCGCTTGTAGTGGTTGTACACCGCGACCGACAGGGTGATCTTCGCGCGGTCCTGACCGATGACATACTCGTCCAGGGTCGCCTTGATCTCCTGCGGTTTCGGCAGGGGTTTGGCGTTTTTCTGGGCCCGCTGCCGTCTCTGGGCGGCGCGCAGTTCCAGATCATCGTTGACGAGTTCCGCACAGAGCTCTACGCACTCGTCGCAGATGAAGGTATCGTTCATACCGGAAATGAGCTTGTCTACCTGGTCCTGCGTTTTCCCGCAGAAGCTGCAGCGAAGTCTCATCTGGTCGTTTCTGGCCAATGTAGGTTCCCTCCGTTTAGTCTCTCTTGTCGAGGACTTTGTCGATGAGGCCGTATTCGAGGGCCTCCTGCGCCGTCATGAAGTTGTCGCGCTCGGTGTCCTGGGCGATGACTTCGATCGGCTTGCCGGTGTTCTCGGCGAGGATGCGGTTGAGACGTTCTCTCGTGCGCAGGATGTTCTCCGCGACGATCTGGATCTCGGTCGCCTGTCCTCTGGCGCCTCCGGAGGGCTGGTGGATCATGATCTCGGCGTTCGGAAGCGCATAGCGCTTGCCTTTGGCACCTGCCGCGAGCAGGAACGCGCCCATGCTGGCACCGAGGCCCATGCAGATGGTCGAGACATCGCACTTGATGTACTGCATGGTGTCGTAGATCGCCATACCGGCTGTGACGGAACCGCCGGGGCTGTTGATGTAAAGGTGGATATCTTTTTCAGCGTCCTGACCTTCCAGGAACAGGAGCTGGGCGACGACCAGGCTGGCAGTCGCGTCGTTGACCTCGTCGGAGAGGACGATGATACGGTCGTCGAGGAGTCTCGAGAAGATGTCGTACTGACGCTCTCCACGGCTGGTCTGTTCAATGACATAAGGTACTAAGGGCATTTCAAAACCTCCCTGGTTGCGGAAAGCGACGAGGTTTCCCCCGCCGCCTGTCCAAGTCTTTCATTTTGTTTTATGAAAAGAGTACAGTCATCTGTTATGATGCGTTTTTATTCTGCTTTCTCGTCGTCTGCTTTCTTGGTGGTCTTCTTCGCAGTCGTCTTCTTGGCAGTGGTCTTCTTCGCAGCCGGTTTCTTCTCACCGTCGTCGGCCTTTTTCGTGGTCGTCTTCTTCGCGGTGGTCTTCTTGGCTGCCGGTTTCTTCTCGCCGTCGTCCTCCTTCTTCGCGGTGGTCTTCTTCGCGGTCGTCTTCTTGGCGGTGGTCTTCTTCGCAGTGGTCTTCTTGGCCGGTTTCTTCTCCTCAGCCTTCTCCTCTGCCTCTTCGACCTTCTCCGCTACGGACTCGGCGATGAATTCGTTCGCGTCGACTTCGGTGATGGTGGCCGTCTCCTTGACGATGTCAAGAGCCTTGGTCGTGGAGACGTCTTTCTTGATATCCTCAGCCGGCAGGATGCTCTTGATGGTCTCGACATCCATGTCATACTGCTCGGCAAGCTTGTTGTACTGTGCGTCGACATCTTCGTCGGTGACGTCGAACTTCTCGAGCTCGGCGATCTTCTCAAGGGCAAGGCGGACCTTGACCTGGTTCTCGGCGCGCTCACGGAAGCTGTCGCGAAGGGCTTCTTCGGTCATGCCGGTGTAGGCCAGGTAAGTCTGAAGGTCGAGGCCCTGAGACTGGATCTGATAACCGAAGTCCTGAACAGCGTTGTCGACTTCATGCTCGAACATGACTTCCGGGATCTCCGCTTTGAGGAGGTCGGCGAGTTTCTCGAAGATCTGGGAATCGACTTCGGCGTTGGCCGCGTCTTCCTTGGTCTTGGCGAGGTCCTCTTTGATGTGCTCTTTGTACTCATCGAGGGTGTCATATTCGGAAACGTCCATGGCGAAGTCATCGTTCAGTTCCGGAAGCTGCTTCTCCTTGATGGCGTTCAGTTTGACTTTGAAGACAGCGTCTTTCGCTGCCAGCTCTTCGACATAGTCCTCCGGGAACTTGACGTTGACATCGAATTCCTCGCCGACTTTGTGGCCGACGATCTGGTCTTCGAAGCCCGGGATGAACTGGCCGGAGCCGAGGGTCAGCTCGTAGCCTTCGCCCTTGCCGCCTTCGAACGCGACATCGTCGACGAAGCCTTCGAAGTCGATGACGGTGAGGTCGTCGAGTTTGGCTTCACGGTCGACTTCGACGAAACGGGCGCCGCGCTCCTGCTGGGTAGCGAGTTCGGCAGCGACGTCTTCGTCCGTGACTTCGGCGATGGGTTTCTTGAGCTCGAGGGACTTGTAGTCACCGATCTCGACTTCGGGTTTGACCGTGGCCTTCAGGGAGAAGGTCAGGCCGTCTTTGCTGACTTCCTTGAAGTCGACGTCGAAGGGGTTGTCGACGATCTCGAGGCCGGCTTCGTTCAGAGCGGCTTCGACAGCGTCGGGATAAACGATTTCGAATGCATCTTCGAAGAAGACGCCTTCGCCGTAATATCTTTCGACCATGCCGCGGGTCGCCTTACCTTTGCGGAAGCCCGGGATGGTGATGTTCTTTCTCTGCTTCTGGAACGCCTGGTTGATGGCGTTGTTGAAGGTTTCGCCGTCAACGTCAATGACCAGTTCGTAGAGATTGGTATCGATTTTTTCGGAAGATTTCAGACTCATTTTGGAGTTCTCCTCTCAAGTACTATTAAAAACTAACGTATTATACCACATAGTATAAGGATTTTCCACATGTTTTTTGGCCGTTTTCCGGCTGTTTCAGCGGGAAATCAGAAGCGGGCAGAATTTCATGGAATCGGCCGAAATGAGATCGAACCGAATGCCGTCCCGTTCGCCCCGGAAGGCGCGGCTGATGGCGTTGCCGTGGAGGTGCGCGTAGTAGCAGGTGGAAATGCCGGACTCCCGCAGTACATCCATGATGGGCGTGCACTCCCGGTCAGTGGTCACCGGCGGATAGTGCAGGAACACGAGGGGCTCTTTTCCGGTGGCTTTCGCCGCGTCGATGCCCATGCGCAGGCGCCCGCATTCGCGATGGATGACTTTCTCGCTGTGGGGCGTCTCGTCATCGAAGAACCAGCCCCGGGTGCCGCAGACGGCATACTCCCCCACCACGTAAGTGTTATTGTGGAGGAAGTGGAGGGTGTCAAACCCCTCGGCCTCGAGGTACGCGTTCATCTTGTTCATCGTGGACCACCAGTAGTCGTGGTTGCCCTTGCCGATGAGTTTGGTGCCGGGCAGGTCATTTAAGAACGCGAAGTCCGGCCGGACCTCGTCGAGGGTCATGCCCCAGGAGATGTCTCCGGGGATGACGACCGTGTCTTCGGGCTTCACCAGTTTGCGCCAGTTCGCCTCCATGCGGGAGACGTAGTTCTCCCAGCCGGGGAACTTGTCCATCGGCTTGTCGGTGCCGAGGGAGAGATGGGTGTCGCCCATCGCGAACAGTGCCATTTTACACCTCTCAGATGCCGAGCATATCGTAGACCTGCTGCTCCATGCCGTCCACCGGACAGGTGGTCGTGAAGCGGACGGTCTTGTCCTTCAGGTTGCTGAGGGGAGCCGGGATCTTCACACCGGTCTTCTCCTGCAGGGCGCCGGCCATATCGAACTCATCGAGGTCCGGGGTCTCGCCGAGGACGGCGGCAAGGACGCTCTTCGAGAACTTGTAGGGGCTGGCGGTGGCGGCGATGACCGTCGGGGTCTCGTCACCATGTTTGGCGATGTAGTCGCGGTAGACGGTGATGGCGACACCGGTGTGGGTGTCGGACAGGTAGCCGTCTTCCTCGTATGTCTTCCGGATGACACCGGAGACGGTCGCGTCGTCGGCACAGCCGGCGTCGAAGTTTTCTTTGATCTGGGCGAAGACCTCATCGGAGACCGTGTAGACGCCGGTCTCGGCGAGTTTGCCCATCCAGTCGCGGACCGCAGCATCGTCTTCTCCGGAGAGGTGGAACAGAAGGCGTTCCAGGTTGCTGGAGATGAGGATGTCCATGGACGGGGACATGGTGGTGAAGAACGTCCGGTTCCGGTCATAGGTGCCGGTCGTCAGGAAGTCCGTGAGGACGTTGTTGGCGTTGGACGCGCAGATGAGCTTGCCGACCGGCACGCCCATGAGCTTCGCGTAGTAGGCCGCGAGGATGTTGCCGAAGTTGCCCGTGGGGACGACGATGTCCATCGCCTCACCCGGCTGCAGGTTGCCCTTCTCGAGCATGTCGGCATAGGCGCTGCAGTAGTAGACGATCTGCGGCACGAGACGGCCCCAGTTGATGGAGTTCGCGGAGGAGAACATGAGTCCGTTTTCCGCGAGTTTCGCGCCGACGGCCTTGTCGGTGAAGATCTTCTTGACGCCGCTCTGGGCATCGTCGAAGTTGCCCTCGATGGCGCAGACCCCGACGTTGGCACCCTCCTGGGTGACCATCTGGAGTTTCTGCATGGGGCTGACACCGTCTCTCGGATAGAAGACGAGGATGCGGGTGCCGGGCACGTCTTTGAAGCCCTCCAGAGCCGCTTTGCCGGTGTCACCGGACGTCGCGACCAGGATGACGATCTGTTTGTCGGGAGCCGCTTTCTTCGACGCGGTGGTCAGAAGGTAGGGCAGCAGCTGGAGCGCCATGTCCTTGAACGCGCAGGTGGGACCGCGGAACAGTTCGAGGACTTCGGCCTTCTCGTCGAGGGTGACGAGGGGCGCCACTTTGTCGGAGTCGAATTTGCCCTCGGCGTAGGCGCCGCTGACGCAGTAGTCGATCTCCTCCGGCGTGAAGTCCGTGAGGTACAGAGAGAGGACCTTTTTCGCCCGCTCAATGTAGGACATCGGGATCATGTCCTGGATGTCCTGCATGGACAGTTTCGGGATCTCGACGGGGACGAACAGGCCGCCGTCTTCCGAGATGCCCCGGGTGATGGCCTCGCTGGCCTCCACACGTAACGTTTTGTTTCGAGTGCTGGTGTAAAGCATGGGTGCGCTCCTAACGTTGTTAATTTGCTGTAAAAGCGTTCTTGATATATTCATAGGCCACCGGTCTGCCCTCGCTGTTCGCGAACACTTCGATGCAGTCGAAGCGGGGCTGGAGTCCTTCCCGCTCCACGAGGGACGGGTGCCGGACGATGTAGTACTCGGTGGTCTTGATGATCTTCTGCTGTTTCGAGCGGGTGACGCTCTCGACCGGACGGCCCATGGAGCCATCCGACCGGGTCTTCACTTCGACGAAGCACAGGAAGCCCTCTTTGCGGGCGATGATATCGATCTCGCCAAAGCGGCTGCGGAAGTTGCGGTCGAGGACTTCATAACCGAGCCCTTCGAGCACTTCGCAGGCATAGTCCTCTCCGAGGTTGCCAAGGCCGTTCTTGTTCAAGGCGACGTTCCCCTTTCGTCGTTAGTGGAAATGTTCTTCGAGGTTTTTGAGAAAGCTTCGGCGATGTACCTCGGAAACGCCGTACTGCTGCAGCATCTCATAGTGCAGCTTCGTGCCGTAGCCTTTATGTTTCTCGAACTGGTACTGCGGGAAGAGCTTCGCGATCTCCAGCATGTACCGGTCTCTCGAGACCTTCGCGAGGATGGACGCGGCGGCGATGGACATGGACCGGGAGTCGCCCTTGACGACGGTCTCGACCACGGCGTCCACGCCGGGGTTCCGGTTCCCGTCCACGAGGGCGAGGTCCGGTTTTTCCCGAAGCCCGTCGAACGCCCGGTTCATGGCGAGGAACGTGGCCTGAAGGATGTTGCGTTCATCGATCTCCTTCTCGGTGGCGGAGGCGATGCAGTAGTCATCGGCCACCTCGAGGATGACGTCGAAGAGCGCGTCCCGCTTTTTGGCGGTCAGCTTCTTGGAGTCGTTGAGGCCGGGGATGTCGGTGCCGGGCTTCAGGACGACCGCCGCCGCGAACACGGGACCCGCCAGGGGGCCTCGGCCCGCTTCGTCGATGCCGCAGACGCGGTGGAGCCCTTCGGCTCTTCCCTTGTCTTCGAGCTCGTAAGTCGGTGTCGTGGTTTCCTTTGCCATCGGTGTTATCCTTTCGGCCGCTCGAGGGTGATCTTCCCGAGCTTCCCGCTGCGGTACTCCGTCAGCAGGGTGTTGGCGGCCCGCTCCGTGTCGACCTCGTTGCCCCGGAGCAGCATGCCCCGTTTGCGGCCGATGGCTTCGAGGACCTCGTAGGGTTCCATGTCCGCCACCGACGGGTCGACCTTGTAGCGCTCACAGAGCCGGTCGGTGTAGTCGGTCTTCAGTATGTCGAGGAGCCGGACCGCGATGGTCTCGACATCCATGACGTCGCTTTTGATGGACCCGATGAAGGCGAGTTTGTCGCCGACGGACGGGTCGTCGAATTTGGGCCAGAGCACGCCGGGCGTGTCGAGGAGTTCGATGCCGTCTCCGCAGACGACCCACTGGTTCTGGCGGGTGACGCCGGGACGGTTCGCGACCTGCAGTTTGGACTTGCTGCTCATGCGGTTGATGAACGAAGACTTACCTGTGTTCGGGATGCCCACGACCATGAGCCGCAGCGGCCGTCCGCTCATGCCTTTGGCGTTGTTCTGTTCGATGCGCTCGGCCAGTGCCTTTCGGACCAGCGGCACGAAGCCGTTCAGACCTTTGCCGGTCTTGCAGTCCACAGACAGGACGAAAGCACCCCTGCTCTGGAAGTGGTCCATCCAGGCACGGGTGGCATTCTGGTCGGCAACATCCGACTTATTGAGGAGGATGATCCTCGGTTTTCCGGACGTGATGTCATCCAGTTCCGGGTTGCGGCTGCTCTCCGGGATGCGGGCGTCGACGAGTTCGACGACGGCGTCCACGAGGGGCAGGCTCTCTTTGATCTTGCGGCGGGTCTTCGCCATGTGCCCCGGGAACCATTGGACGGTCTGTTTCTGAAAGTCAGGCATTTAACCCTCCGGGAGTTCCAGGTCGACGATGCCATTCGGGGTGGAAGCCCGTTTGGCGATACCCAGGATGTAGTCGTTATCGATGAGTCCGATGGCCGTCGAACGGGAGTCGATCGAGTTCTGACGGTTGTCGCCCATGACGAAGCAGTGTCCTTCCGGCACCATCAGGGGCAGGGACATATCGTAGGAGTTGATGGTCTCGTTGTTGATGTAGGGTTCGTCGAGGATCTGGCCGTTGACGATGACATCGCCCGTGTCATAGTTGATGTCGATGATCTGGCCCTCGGTCGCGATGACGCGCTTGATGATGTTCTCGTGGTATGCGTTCTCCTGAGAGATGACGACGACGTCGCCGTAGTGGGGATCGGTGTCCTCCATCTGGGACAGGAAGACCCAGTCGCCGGAGTGGAGCGTCGGCTCCATGGACTCGCCCACGACACCGGAGAACCGGTAGAGGAACGTGAACAGGATGGCGGTCATGACGGCGGCCACCATGAGGACGCTGACGAGCTCATAGGTGAACTCGAGGCCCTTGCGGCGGGCAGACTTCTCGACGACCGCTTCGGTGTCGGCCGCGACTTCCGCGTCGGTCTCCGATTCGATCTTCTCGAGTTCTGCATCGAGGGAAAGTTCTTCCTCGACCGCTGCTTCTTCGACGGCTTCGATGGCTTCGACCGCCTCGTTATATTTTTCTTCCGCCTGAGCAAGGTCTTCTGCCAGGCTCTTTTTCTTGAACAGACTCATATCTCATTCCTCCGAATTCGAAAGATGCACCAGTACTTTTCCAAGGATGCGGTGGGTATCCACAAGCCCCACTTCATAGGAGCGGGAGTCTAAGGAGTTGCCCCGGTTGTCTCCCATGACGAAGACGCAGCCGCGGGGCACGGTCAGCGGGAAGTCCGGCGGGCCAGGGGAGACATCGTAGGTCTCCTGGTCGATGTAGGGCTCGTCGAGCAGCTCCCCGTTCAGGTAGACGCTGCCGTCCCGCAGGTCGATGGTGTCGCCGGAGACGGCGATGACACGTTTGACCAGCGGATCGTCATCGGCTCTCGAGATGACGACGATCTCGCCCCGTTCATAATGGGTGGTGACGTCCGTCAGGATGAGCCGGTCTCCGTGCTGCAGGTTCGGCACCATGGAGTGTCCGTCGACGGTGACGACCCGGAACAGGAAGGTCAGGATGAGCATGACAGCGGCGATGGCGCCGGCCACGGTCGCGACGAAGTCGAACCATTTTTCCGCGGACTGCGGTTTTGCCTCCGCACCGGAAACATCGACAGCGCGGTACTGGATCTTCATACTCTTCCCTCCTTTTTCTGCAGCATTCTATTATCCGTGATATTCTACCAAAAAATCGCCTTAATATCCACTATAAATAAAATAAAAAAGAAGGAGACCATAACTGGTCTCCTTCTCATGTTCACCTGGATGGGGTCCTGATCAGACAGTGCCCTTGACTTTGGCAGCCTTACCGACGCGGTCGCGCAGGTAGTAAAGCTTCGCTCTGCGGACTTTACCGGAGCGAACGACCGTGACCTTGGTCACGTTCGGGGAGTTGACCGGGAAAACTCTTTCGACACCGACACCGTAGGAAACACGGCGAACGGTGAAGGTCTCGGAAACTCCGGAACCTCTCTTGGCAATGATGGTGCCTTCGAAAGCCTGGATTCTCTCTCTGCTGCCTTCCTTGATACGAACGTCGACTCTGACGGTATCACCGATGTTCAGAACCGGCTGTTCTTCCTTGACCATACCTTCGGTCATGATTTTCAGTGCGTCCATGTGAAATTCCTCCTTGAGAATCAGAACGTTCATACACGCTGAGCGTCAGAGGACCGTCCGCTTTTGGATTTAAATGCCCTAATATATTAGCAACAAAGCGCCCGTAATGCAAGACTTTTTTCTTCTTTATTGGATTTCCCTGTGGTTTATGCTAAAATACTTTTCACGAAACAGGGAAAGGACGGGGTCAGACCCATGCGCATGCGGAAAAAGAAGAATCTGGAGCCGAGGCTCGAGGCAGTGGCGGAGTACATGCTCCCGACGGTCACCGACGAACCCAATGCGCTGACGGCCATCCAGACGAAAGAGTACCTCGACTATGAGGCCATCTTCGGGAACGACCATCCCGTCTATCTCGAGATCGGTGCGGGCAAGGGTCAGTTCATCGCCGAACTGGCGGCACGCCACCCCGAGTACAACTACATCGCCGTCGAAAAGGTCTCGAACGTCATCGTCATGGCGGCGGAGCGGGCCAAGGAGGCGGGCCTTTCGAACGTGAAGTTTGCCCCTATTGGCGCCGAATACCTGCAGAAATTCCTGCCGGACCACAGCATCGCCGGCATCTACTTAAACTTCTCCTGCCCCTACCCGAAGGGCAGCTACAAGAACCACCGGCTGACCAATCCGCGTTTTCTGGCGATTTACAAAGAGCTCCTCGCACCGGGGGCGGAAGTCCACCAGAAGACCGACAACATGCACTTCTTCGAATACTCCATCGAGGAGTTCTCGAAGGCGGGCTGGCAGCTGAGGAACATCTCTCTGGACCTGCACCACAGTGACTTTGAGGGGAACATCGTCACCGAGTACGAACACCGGTTCGCAAGCCAGGGCATGCCCATCTACCGGCTGGAAGCCTTCCTGCCGGAACAGTGACTGTAAGGAGGAACTGAAATGTCCATCGCTGTACCCATCATTTTGTTCATCCTCATGGCCGGAGTCTGCATCTTCATGGACATCCGGGGCTGGAAAAACTTCCGGCACCTCTACTGGCTCATCAGCGTCATCACCGGCTTCGTCGGGAACATCACGTTCTTCCTGATGATGGGCTATTACAACTCCCTCGCCGTCGCGCAGCGGGAGTCCACCCAGCTCATCACCGACTTCGTCCCCTACGGCCGTTACTCCATCGTGTGCGCCATGTTCGCCTTCTTCCTGCTCGGCCTCATGGTTTTCGCCATCGTCTTCTGGATCGGCCGCTACATGATCAACAAAGAAGAAAACCCTTACTTCAGAGGTTGATTGGTAAAACCGTTTTCGTCGGATCGATCGGTTCCGTTTTTGCGTTCCTTTTTGCTTGCCATGCCATACCACGCGAGTGCCTGGTAAGTGGGGCACTCTTTCCCCCTGCGCAAAAACGTTCCGAAAAAACTCCCCTTGCCTCATTTCAAAAGGTGTCGGCCAGGCCTGTTCCCAATTCAAAATAATCAGACCCGAAGCGAATGCTTCGGGTCTTGTTTTTTATTTCTTTTTCTTCGCTTTTTTGGCTGCCCTGGCGTTTGCTTTGGCGGCTTTTTTGTTGCTCTTTTTGTAAGCTTTCCTGGCTTTTTTCTCGGTTTTCTTTTCCTGTTTTGCCTCGGCTTTGCGGGACTGGTTCAGGAAGTACATGCCGACGCCGGCGGCGGAGAGCGTCACCTGGACGAGCTCGCGCCAGTGGTTTTTCGTAATGTCCTGGAACACCCGGTCGTAGTCCATGCCGGCGATCTTCGTGTAGAGTTCATCGCCGATGCCGGTGTTCGACATATCGGCCACCATCTGGGTGCCGAGGTACTTCTCATAGGTGTCGGACAGGAACTTCTCGAAGGCCGGACGGGGCAGGTCGAAATAACGTTCGAGGAGGCCCGCCAGGGTCAGCGTCTCGAACTGTTCGACCGCGTCGAGGACCCGGCCAACGACCGTGCTGCCGAGCTCCGTCTGGAGTCCGCGGTCGATGTACTCGGCCACCGTCCCCTTCACGTTGTCGCCGAGACCGCCATTCAGGAGGGCGGCGACCGAGGTGCCGGCGAAGACCGTATTGGCCGTATTGATGAGAAAATCCGCCAGACCGGCGATCAGTTTCTCGCGGTCATCCTTGCTGTCGATGACGTCCTGCAGACGGTCGCGGAACAGGCCTTCGAGCTTGATGGTGTCGGACAGGCCGGCGCGGTCGAGGACCGTCGTCGCGAGGGAATTCAGGGTCACGTCCGACATGTAGTCGTAGACGAACCAGAGGATCTTCTCGATGGCGATGTCCTTGATGGGCGTCTGACGGAGCATGTTCTCCACGGTCGTCGCCGCCTTCGGCAGGAACGTGTTCACGCCGTTGCGCAGTACTCCCGCGATCTCCTTCTGGAGCATCGGGAGGACACCGCCGACCTGCACCTCTTTCCCCTGCCACGTGATCGTGGTCTTCGGGGCCAGGAGCAGCGCTTCGACGATGACGCTGGCAAGGATGTACTTTCCGCTGTAACGGATGTCTTTCACACCGAGTTTCTTGTATCTTGCAGCCATGCAGAGTCTCCTCTCACTTTATTCAAACAGGATGCCATCGGCGATGTACATCGCCTCCCGCATCATACGGATCCGGACCGGTTCCTCCCCGGTCTCGCTCAGGAACTTGTCGAGGAACAGGCGCGGGTTCACGCCGAACTGCGACGAGGACGGCAGCGTCACTTCCATGACGGTGCGCTCTCCCTCGGTCGTAATGGACAGGTCCTTGATGTATTCTTTCAGGTCGATCTGTTTCATGACCTTTCGTTTTCCCCGTTTGCCGGACTTCTCCACTGTCAGATGGTCCTGCTCCGACACCTGTCGGAAGGCCTCTGCCAGGGCTTCCGGGTCGCCGCTCGACGGTTCGACTTCGACGCGGTAACGGGACTCTTCGATCTGGTTCATCTTGTAGACCGGCGGCGCCGCGCTGAGGATGTGGATGTCCGGCGGCATGACCGCGCCGAGACGGGTGGCCACTTCCTCGTCGGTCATCGACTCGTCTTCGAGCCGGATGTCGAGGGCTTCCGCCTGGCTCTCCGCTCCGAGGGTCAGAGGGCTCGTGAAGTTCATGTAGGGCCTCGGGTTGAAGCCTTCCGTGAACCAGAGCGGGATCTTTGCCCGGAAGATGGCCCTTGCGAAGCAGCGTGTCAGGTCGAGGTGGGAAATGTATTTCGCTTTTCCGGTCTTGGCAAAGCGGATGCGTACGTCTCTCATACCGCTTCCCTCCCCCGGTCGATCTTCAGAAGGGCGTCACACTTGCCGCCGTTCAGCCGCTGGGCGCCGCAGTTCGAGCACTGCTCTCTGCAGTTCGGCGTGACGGCTGCCTGCTTCGCCTTCTCGTTCTCCCGCATGAGGAACTCCTTGGACGGGCCGTTGTCGAGGTGGTCCCAGGGGAGCACTTCGTCGTAGCTGCGGCGGCGGTTCGAGTAGAAGGACGGGTCCAGCCCGCACTCTTCGAAGGCTTCCATCCACTTTTCGATGTCGAAGCAGTTGTCCCAGGAGTCGAAGTAGCAGCCCTTTTCGAAAGCCTTCAGAATGACCTGGCAGAGCCGCCGGTCGCCTCTCGCGAAGGCCGCTTCGAGGAAGATGGTGTCGGACTTGTGGCTCGAGACATGGAGACGGGTCTTCGTCGCCAGTTCATGGAGCCGCTCCTGCTTCTCCTCGATGGACGCTTTCGTGTCCTGGGGTTCCCACTGGAAGGGCGTGAAGGGCTTCGGCACAAAGGGCGATGCGCTGATGTTCACCGTGAGGTGCCGTCCTTTCGGCCGGTCCGGGTTCTGATAATAGGCGTCGACGATCTGTTTGCCGAGGTCCGCGATGGCCTCGACGTCTTCCATCGTCTCATAAGGAAGGCCCAGCATGAAGTACAGCTTGACCGTCGCGTAGTTGTTCGCGAAGGCGATGCGCACGGACTTCATGATGTCCTCTTCCGTGATGTTCTTGTTGATGACGTCCCGCATCCGCTGGGAACCGGCCTCCGGCGCGAAGGTCAGACCGCTGCGGCGGATGAGGTTCAGCTTCTCGACGAGTTCGTCCGAGAACGTGTCGATGCGCAGGGACGGCAGGGAGATGTTGATCTTCTTCTCCGCGGTCCAGTCCGCCATGTCCGAGAGCAGGGGCTGGATGCCCGAGTAGTCCGAGGTGGACAGGGAGATGACGGAGATCTCATCATAGCCCGTGGACTCACAGAGGCTCTTCGCCTGGGCGTTGATGGTGCTGACGCTTTTCTCTCTGATGGGGCGATATAAGAACCCTGCCTGACAGAACCGGCAGCCGCGGATGCAGCCCCGGTAGATCTCTTCGACCGCCCGGTCGTGGACGATGTCGATGTAGGGCACGAGGAATTTGTCGGGATAGTAGACAGAGTCGAGGTCGGCAACGACCCGTTTGCGCACCACAGCCGGTGCATCGCCCACGGGAGAGACCGCCTTGACGGTGCCGTCTTCATTGTATGTGACGTCGTAGAGGGACGGGACGTAGATGCCCCCGATGTGGGAGGCCGCCTTCAGGAACTCTTCCTTGGAAGCGCCCCGCTCCTTGTACTCTTTGTAGAGGTCGAGCAGGTCCATCATGACCTCTTCCCCGTCTCCGAGCATGAAGAGGTCGAAGAAGTCCGCGATGGGCTCCGGGTTGCAGGCACAGGGCCCGCCGCCCACGACGAGGTTTTTGAGGTCGTGCCGGTCCTTCGCGAGCAGCGGGACACCGCCCAGTTCCAGCATGTAGAGGCACGTGGTGAAGGACATCTCGTACTGGAGGGTGAACCCGATGAGGTCGAACTCCGAAAGCGGGGTGCCCGTCTCGAGAGAGAACAGGGGCAGGCCGACGCTTCGCATCTGCTCCTCCATGTCGAGCCAGGGCGCGAAGACCCGCTCGCAGTAGGCGTCCTCCCGCTCGTTGATGAGGTAGTAGAGGATCTTGATGCCGAGGTGGGACATACCGATCTCATAGGTGTCGGGGAAACAGAACGCGAACCGCATGTCGACCATTGCCGGGTCCTTCTCGACACTGTTCAGCTCACCACCGATATAACGGCCGGGCTTCTGCACGAGCGGCAGGATCTTCTCGAGTCTGGCATCCACGGTTCTGTCCCCCTTTCTGTATAGTTTTGGGAGAAAAAAGTTTGTCACGGCGCTTGGGGTCCCAATTGCCCGGCTTTCCAGGCAATTGCGGGGTTCGGTTGGCAAGTGACGGGGCAAAGCTTTTTTCTCCCCTGCAATAGAGTCAGTCTAATAATAATGCCTGCCCTGACATAAGTCAAAGCAGGCACAAAACTTCTTTGTTACCGCTTAGTTTCTGCGGTTGTTACGACGATAGTTGCCGCGGTCGTTGCTTCTGCGGCGGGGTCTCTCGTCCTCTTCGATGTCGTTCTCCGGAACGGCACCTTCGACCTCGATGAGAGCGTCTCTTCTGGAGAGGTTGATGCGGCCCTGGTCGTCGATCTCGATGACCTTGACGATGACTTCATCGCCGACAGCGACGACATCTTCGACGCGCTCGGTGCGTTTGACATCGAGGCGGGAGATGTGGACGAGGCCTTCCTTGCCGGGAGCGATCTCAACGAAAGCACCGAAGCTCATGAGACGGGTGACGACACCCTTGTAGATGGCGCCGATCTCCGGATCGTTGGCGATGGTCTCGACCATGAACAGAGCTCTCTGTGCGTTCTCGATGTCCTGGCAGGAGACGAATACGTTACCGTCATCGTCGATGTCGATCTTGCATTCGCACTCGGCCTGGATCTTCTGGATGACCTTGCCCTGCTTGCCGATGACGTCACCGATCTTCTCAGGATCGATCTTGGTGGTGAGCATCTTCGGAGCATACTTGGACAGCTCGGCGCGGGGCTCGGCGATGACCGGAGCCATGATGTCGTCGAGGATGTATTCTCTGGCCTTCTTGGTCTTGGTGAAGGCTTCACGGATGATCTCGGGGGTCAGGCCGTGGACTTTGAGGTCCATCTGGATGGCGGTGATACCCTTCTTGGTACCGGCGACTTTGAAGTCCATATCGCCGTAGAAGTCCTCGAGGCCCTGGATGTCGACCATGGTCATGAAGTCGCCGTAGACGCCTTCGTCACCGGTGATGAGGCCGCAGGAGATGCCGGCGACCGGAGCCTTGATCGGGACACCGGCTGCCATCAGGGACAGGGTGGAACCGCAGATGGAAGCCTGGGAAGTCGAGCCGTTGGAGGACAGGACTTCGGAGACGACACGCATGGCATACGGGAACTCTTCGATGCTCGGAAGGACCGGGACAAGGGCCTTCTCGGCAAGAGCACCGTGGCCGATCTCACGACGGCCGGGGCCGCGGGAGGGTCTGGTCTCACCGACGGAGTAGGACGGGAAGTTGTACTGATGCATGTAACGCTTCTCGGTCTCTTCATCGATGCCGTCGAGCTTCTGGGCATCGGACAGAGGAGCGAGGGTGGCGATGGACAGGACCTGAGTCTGACCTCTCGTGAACATACCGGAACCGTGGACTCTCGGAAGGAGGTCGATCTCGGCGTTCAGAGGACGGATCTCATCGATGCCGCGGCCGTCGACGCGCTTGTGCTCGTCCTTCAGCCAGCTGCGGACAACGTGCTTCTGGATGAGGTACAGGATCTCATCGAGCTTGCCTTCGTTGCCTTCGAACTGCTCATCGTACTTTTCGTGGATGGCATCGGAGATGGGACGGATGCGCTCATCGCGGATGCGCTTGTCGTCGGTGTCGAGCGCCTTCTTGACGTCTTCGACGACCCAGTTCTCGATCTCTTCCATGATGGCGGGATCGGGGTTGGAGGACTCGTAGGTGAACTTCTCTTTACCGATCTCGGCGACGATGCCGTTGATGAACTTGACGACTTCCTTGTTGGCTTCATGAGCGGCCAAGATGGCGTCGAACATGACGTCTTCGGAGATCTCGTTACCGCCGGCCTCGATCATGGCGACCAGGTCCTCAGTGGAGGAAACGGTCAGCTTGAGGTCGGAGACAGCTCTCTGCTCGAGGGTCGGGTTGATGACGATCTCGCCGTCGACGAGGCCGACCTGGACAGAGGAGATGGGGCCGTCCCACGGGATGTCGGAGATGGCGATGGCGGTGGAGACACCGATGGCGGCAGCAACTTCAGGGGAGCAGTCCGGGTCCACGCTCATGACCGTGGCGATGACGGTGCAGTCATTGCGCAGGTCTTTCGGGAACAGCGGACGGATGGGACGGTCGATGCAGCGGGACGCAAGGATCGCCTTTTCAGACGGTCTGCTCTCTCTTCTCTGGAAGGAGCCGGGGATGCGGCCGACGGAGTACATCTTCTCCTCGAAGTCGACGGAAAGCGGGAAGAAGTCGATGCCTTCCCGGGGTTTGTCGGATGCGGTCACGGTGCAGAGCACGACCGTTTCGCCGTAGCTTGCGAGAACAGCAGCGTTGGCGAGCTGAGCCATTTTACCGGTCTCCAGTTTCAGGGGACGGCCGGCGAGTGTGGTCTCATACACTTTGTAGTTTTCAAAAAACATGTCTGATCCTCTCTTTCGGATGGAATTTGGATTGGCGGGAGGATCTGCTTGTCCAAAGGTTTAGCAATAAATGAAATATCCGAAAGGATTTCGGGTACTTGATTCACTGCTAACCCTTCTGCGGCGGACTCTGCGAGACCTCCCGATAACGTCAAGCAGGCAGGCAGCAAGGAATGCTACCTGCCTGATGAAGAACTTACTTACGGAGACCGAGCTTCTTGACGAGAGCTCTGTATCTCTCGATGTCGACCTTTGCAAGGTACTTCAGAAGGTTTCTTCTGTGACCGACCATCTTCAGAAGACCTCTTCTGGAGTGATGGTCATGCGGATGCTCTTTCAGATGAGCATTCAGGTCGTTGATTCTCTTGGTGAGCACTGCGATCTGGACCTCGGGAGAACCGGTGTCGCCTTCATGAGTCGCGTACTCTTTCATGATTTCCTGTTTTTCCTGCTGAGTCATGTTGTTTCACCTCATTAAAATTTATTGCAGACTTCCCAGGGAGCGGCCGGTGAGGACTTCAAGATGTGAAGTTTACTCCGTTCTCCGAGAAATGAGCGTGTGTAGTATATCACAGGTCTTTTCAATTGTAAAGGAAAAACCTGTCAGCCGAGCACATCGAGTTCGCTGATCTTCCGAACGGTCGCGATATCGGTGTGGATCTGCTCTTCGAGCGCCTCGAAGGAGTCGAATTTCTTCTCCGGACGAAGGAACTTGAGCAGGCAGACATCGACGTATTTTCCGTAGAGGTCTCCCTCGTAGTCGAGGAGGTAGGTCTCGCTGGAGAGGATGTCGTTTTCCCGGACCGTCGGGCGGACACCGATGTTGGTGGCGCCGAAGTAGGTGCGGCCGTCGACCACACACCGGGAGGCGTAGACGCCGTGGCGCGGGACGACCAGTTCCTCCGGATAGGGCTGGTTGATGGTGGGGATGCCCCAGGTGCGGCCCCGTTTGTCCCCGTCGACCACCTGCTGGCGGTACTGGAAGGGACGGCCGAGCATCCGGTTGGCCAGTTCGACGTTGCCGCCGGCGAGCGCGTTGCGGATGCGGGTGGAGCTGACGGGCGTACCGTCGAGGACCGTGGCATCTGCCGCTTCGAAGACGACGCCCTTTTCCGCGCACATGCGGTCGAGCATCTCGGGAGTGCCTCTCCCCTTGTCACCGAAGGTGTAGTTGAACCCGCAGCAGACACCGGCCACGTGGAGGGTCTTGAAGAGGATCTCTTCGAAGAACGCCTCGGGGCTCATGTGCATGATGGAGGCAAAGTCCAGCTTCACGACTTCGATGCCGGTGTTGCGGAACGCTTCGTCCTTCACATCGCCCGTGAACAGAGCCGGAGGCTCCTTGCCCTTGAGGGCTTTCAGGGGGTGCTCGGAGAAAGTGCAGATGCAGGGCACCGCGTCGAGCATCGTCGCAAGGTTCTTCGCGTTGTTGATGACCGCCATATGTCCGATGTGGAGGCCGTCAAAACTGCCGAGGGCCACGACGGAACCCTTTTGCATGAATTCGTTGTACATTGGTTCACCTGTTTACGAACACTCTCCGGACCGTCAGCATGCCGGTCTCCCGGCAGACTTCGCCCAGTCCGAGAAAGTCATTGTCTTGTGTCAGGACCCGCAGGAGCGCGCCGTCTTCGGGCGTCCCCGGGAGGTGGAGCCGGTCTAAAGACAGTTCTCCGCCGTTTCGGAACCGGTTGCCCTGGGGCGGGGTCACCGTGACCGCGTCGAGGAAACGCAGAGCTTCTTCGAGGGGCAGGACCAGTTCGTCGAGAGTCCCCTCATCTCTTGCCTGTTCGAGGTCTTCGAGCGTGACGGCACGGTCCAGCGTGAACACGCCGACCTGCGTCCGGAGAAGAGCCGCTATGGAGGCGCCGCAGCCAAGGGCTGCCCCGATGTCGTCGATGAGGGTCCGGATGTAAGTGCCGCCGGAGCAGGTGACGTCCAGGACATACTCGTGTGCCGAGGGGTCTGTGCCGTCTGTTCCGTCGGGCAGTAATTCCAGTTCATAGATGGTGACGGGTCGCGCTTCCCGCTCCACTTCCACACCCTGCCGGGCGAGGTCGTACAGCCGCACGCCGTCTTTTTTGAGGGCCGAATACATGGGTGGCACCTGCTGAATGTCCCCGCGAAAACCGTCGAGGACTTGGAGGATGTCGTCCCGTCCCGCTGCCACGTCTCTCGTCTCGAGCACGCTGCCGCTGAGGTCGAGGGTGTCGGTGACGACGCCCAGTTTCATGACCGCGCGGTACTGCTTCGGGGTCGTGGGCAGGAACTCGAGGAATCGGGTGGCTCCGCCCAGCATGACGGGCAGCACACCGGTAGCGTCCGGGTCGAGCGTGCCGCAGTGGCCCGCCTTCTTCTCCCCCGTGATGCCCCGGGTCTTCCGCACCGCCTGGAAGGACGTGATGCCCTCCGGCTTGCGCAGACAGATGATGCCGGTCATAACGCGCACCCGAGCTGGTCGGCGATGTACTGAAGAAGCGTCTGAAGAGAAGCTTCCTCATCGTCGCCCGCGTTGCAGCCCGCTGCCCGCATGTGCCCGCCGCCGCCGAGAAGACCGCAGATGGCAGAGGCGTCGAGGGGCTCGTGGGTCCGGAGCGAGATCTTCCAGGTGCCGTCCTCCTGCTCTTTCATGGTGATGCCGCAGAGGACGCCCTCGATCTGCCGGGACATGGCGGTGACGAAGTCGAACGTGTCGGTGTCGGCGCCGTGCCGGTCCAGCATATCCTGAGAGATCTTGAGGACCGAGACCCTGCCGTCACAGTACATCCGAAGGCCCGCGAACGCGTCCGACAGGACCTGGAACTGTGCGAGGGGCTTGGTCTCGAACATTTTCACATTGATCCATGCGTTGTCCGCCCCCAGTTCGATGAGGTCGGCCGCGGCACGGTAACACTCCGCATTGGCGTTGGAGTACCGGAAGCATCCGGTGTCGGTGGACAGCCCCGTGTAAAGGGCGTTCGCCATGGCAACGTCGATCGCCACCCCGAGTTCCCGGAAGATGCGGTACAGGGACAGCGCGGCGGCGCCGTCGTCCGGACACAGATGGGTCTCCTTCGCGTACAGCGTGTTGGAAATATGGTGGTCGATGCAGAGGTCCACCCGGTCCGCGAGGTCCTCGAGGGGGCCCAGCAGTTTCGGGTCCGCCACATCGACGGAAATGATGCATTTCGGCTCGAAGGTCTCCTGGGGGAGCCCCTCGAACAGGTAGTCGAACTTGGACGGGATGGGGTCGGCATTCACGACGGTGGCCCGTTTCCCGAGGGACAGCAGGTAACGGCAGAGCGCCACGCCGGTGCCGAGGCAGTCCCCGTCCGGGTTCTTGTGGGTGAGGATGAGCACATCCTCGCTGCCGGCAAGGATGTCCCCTACCCGGCGGATGTCAGCCTGCATCAGTCTTTGCCTCCTGTCAGGGTCTCGAGTTCCTTGATGATCTCCATGCCGTGGGCGATGGAGTCGTCGGCGATGAACCTGAGTTCCGGCGCCTTGCGCAGGTGGAGGTTGCGGGCGATCTCGCCCCGCAGGTAACCGGCGGCATTGTTGAGTGCCGCGGCCGCCTCCTTCGCGCCTTCGATGCCGGCGAGGTCACTGATGTAGACTTTCGCGTAGGTGCTGTCGCTGGAGACATTGACGCGGACGACGGTCAGGATCTTGCCCTTCACACGGGGGTCCTTGACACCCTGCATGACGACCGCCAGTTCCCGTTTGATGTCCTCAGCGGTGCGCTGTGACTTGTGGGATGGCATGGAAAACCCTCCTTAGTCTCTGTATTCTTCGGTGATGTAGGCTTCGAAAATGTCGCCTTCCTTGAGGTCGTTGAATTTCTCGAGACCGATACCGCATTCGTAGCCGGTCGCGACTTCCTTGACGTCGTCCTTGAAACGGCGCAGGGACTGGATGGCGTCTTCGGCGACGATGATGCCGTCACGGACGACACGGAGTTTGGCGTCTCTCGTGATCTTGCCGTTCAGGACATAGGAGCCGGCGATGGTGCCTGCCGAAGAGATCTTGAAGACGTTGCGGACTTCGGCGCGGCCGATGTCGACATCGCGGAACTTCGGAGCAAGCATACCCTTGATGGCGTCCTGGACATCGTTGATGCAGTCGTAGATGACGCGGTAGGTACGGATCTCGACGCCGTCACGTTCGGCGTTGGTAACGGCTTCCGCTTCCGGACGGACGTTGAAGCCGATGATGATGGCGTTGGACGCGTTGGCGAGCATGACATCGGAATCGGTGATGCCGCCGGCGGCGCCGTGGATGACGCGGACGCGGACTTCGTCGTTGGAGAGCTTCTCGAGGCTCTGCTTGACGGCTTCGACAGAACCCTGGACATCGGCTTTGACGATGACGTTGAGGTCCTTGAGCTCGCCTTCCTTGAGGGAGGCGAACAGGTTGTCGAGGGTGACCTTCTGCTGGGCGTTGAACTGTTCTTCCTTGATGGCCTGTTTTCTCTGCTCGACCAGTTCACGGGCCAGTTTCTCATCGGAAACGGCGTCGAACGCGTCGCCTGCCTGCGGGACTTCCGCAAGGCCGGTGACCTCGACGGGAACGGCGGGGCCGGCCTTCTTCAGCTGCTTGCCGCGTTCATTGGTCATGACACGGACACGGCCGACGGCGGTACCGGCGACGACGATGTCACCCGTGTTGAGGGTACCGTTCTGGACGAGAAGGGTGGCGACAGGACCGCGGCCCTTGTCGAGCTTCGCCTCGATGACGACGCCCTTCGCGGCACGGTTCGGGTTGGCTTTGAGTTCGAGCATCTCGGCAACGAGCAGGACGGACTCCAGGAGCTGGTCGAGGTTCATGCCGGTCTTGGCGGAAACCGGGACACAGATGGTATCGCCGCCCCAGTCTTCGGGGACGATTTCGTGCTCGGTGAGCTGCTGCAGGATACGGTCCGGAGAAGCGTCCGGCTTATCCATTTTATTGATCGCGACGACCATCGGGATGTTCGCGGCCTTCGCGTGGTTGATGGCTTCGATGGTCTGCGGCATGATACCGTCGTCTGCCGCGACGACCAGGATGGCGATGTCGGTGGCCATGGCACCGCGGGCACGCATCTCGGTGAATGCGGCGTGACCGGGGGTGTCGAGGAAGGTGATGCGCTTGCCGTCGATGTTGACGCGGTACGCACCGATGGCCTGGGTGATGCCGCCGGCCTCGCCCGCCGTGACGTTGGAGTTCCGGATGGCGTCGAGGATGGAGGTCTTACCGTGGTCGACGTGACCCATGACGCAGACGACCGGGTCTCTCGGGAGAAGGTCGGTCTCTTCGTCTTCGGTGTCGTCGATGATCCGGTCTTCGATGGTGACGACGACGCGTTTCTCGACGTGGGCACCCAGCTCTTCCGCAACGATGGAAGCGGTGTCGAAGTCGATGACGTCGTTGATGCCGGCCATCTGGCCGAGGGCAAGCAGCTTCTTGATGACTTCGGCGGCGGTCATACGAAGCTCGGAAGCGAGATCGCCGACGGTGATCTCATCGCCCACCTGGATGGTGATCTGCTTCTTGGCGCGTTCAGCCGCAATTCTCTTCAGACGCTCCTGCTCGGTCTCCCGTTTTCTCGAACGGACACCGCGCTGTTTGCGGTACTGCTTGGACTTCTGGTTGAGCTTCTGCCGGTTGTTGTTGACGCGGTCGTTCTGGCGCTGCTGCGGCGCGATCTGCTCATATTTGTCGTTGTATTTCTCAAGGTCGACGTTCTGCGTACGGGTGTCGACGGTACGGCGCTCGCCGCGGGTACGGGACTGCTGCTGGCCGTCCTTGTTCTTCTTCTCCCGCTTCTGGAACGGATGCGGGTCGGCATCGACCTTCGGTTTTGCAGGCTGCTCTGCCTTCTTCTGAGCCGGTTTCTCCGCTTTCTTCGCGGGCTTCTCGGCAGGCTTCTCGGCGGATTTCTCCGCAGCCTTCTTCGGCTCCGGCTTCTTCTCTTCCGCCTTCGGGGCCTCCTTCTTCGGAGCCTCCTTCTTCGGTGCCGGCTTCTCGTTCTGCATCGCGAAATAGGCGTCGAAATTCTCGACCTGGTTGCCCTGGGTGATGACCTCGAAGATGGTGTTCAGTTCGTCCTCTTCGAGGGCCGTCATGCTCTTCTTCGGCTCCTCATAGTAGTTGCCGAGCAGTGCGACGATGTCCTTGGTGTCCCGGTCGAAATCTTTCGCGACCTCATGTACTCTGTATTTGATGACCATTAATTCTTGTCCTCCTTCGAAAGAAGCTCCTGGAGCTTCGAAGCAAATCCGGCGTCCGTCAGTGTGAATACCGCACATTTTTGTCCGGTCGCCATCTGTATCTCTCTCATCGTACAATCCAGTTCCTTTAGTGGAACCTGCCGCCCTTTGTAACGGACGGTCTCTCTGAATTCCTCTTTGAGCCGCTCCGAAGCGTCGGTCGTAAGGAAGCACATTGTTGCTTTTCCTTTGGCGATTGACTCGAATGCGGCGTCGTGGCCTCCGGCGAACTTTCCAGCCCGCCTGGCAAGGCCGAACATATTAAGGATCTGCGAGTTCATCGTTTTTCAGGTCCGCCTCCATTCGGTCATATAGTTCCGCGGGGACCGCCATCGAAAACTCCCGTTCCAGCCGTCTGGCCTTGCGCGCTTTCTGGAGGCACTCTGCGTTCCTGCAGATGTACGCGCCCCGTCCGGGCTTCTTCCCGGTCAGGTCCAGAGAAAGCTCTCCTTCCGGAGATCGGACGACCCGCACGAGTGAAGTCTTTTCCTTCATCTCCATGCAGCCGACACAGCGTCTCATCGGGGTCTTCTTCGGCATGGTTCCACCGCCTTTCGTTCTGAATTATTCTTCGTCTTCTGTTTCCGGAGCTTCTGCTTCCGTGGCTTCCGGAGCCGCTTCGATCTTGCCGCTTTCCGGGTTGATGTCGATCTTCCAGCCGGTCAGCTTGGCGGCAAGGCGGGCGTTCTGGCCCTTGTTGCCGATGGCCAGAGAGAGCTGGTCGTCCGGAACGATGGCCCGGCAGGACTTCTCTTCCTCGTCAAGGACGATGACGTCGATGACGTCGGCGGGAGCCAGGGCGTTGGCAACGAAACGGGCGGGGTCTTCATCGTAGGGAACGATGTCGATCTTCTCGCCGTTCAGCATGTCGACGATCTTGCCGACACGGGCACCGCGGGCACCGATGCAGGCGCCGACGGCGTCGACTTTCTCATCGGAGCTGATGACAGCGATCTTCGTACGGGAGCCGGCCTCACGGGCGACTTCCTTGATCTCGACCATGCCCTCGGCGATCTCGGGGACTTCGGTCTCGAAGAGCCGGCGGACCAGACCGTGGTAGGTTCTGGAAATGAGAGCGCGGGGACCCTTCTCGGTCTCCTTGACATCGACGACATAGACCTTGATGAGGTCGCCGTCATGCAGCTCTTCGCCGGGGATCTGCTCGCCCTTCGGAAGGACGGCTTCGGCGCGGCCGATCTCGACGGTGGCGTTGCCGTTCATGGGGTTGATGTTCGAGACTCTCGCCGTGACGATCTCCTGGTTGTGGGTCTTGAACTCTTCCATATTGCGGCCGCGCTCCGCGTCGCGGATGCCCTGACGGATGACGTGCTTCGCGGTCTGGGCGTCGATGCGTCCGAAGTTCTTCGTGTCCAGCGGGATCTCGATGATGTCGCCGGGCTTCGCGGTCTTCTTGTATTTCTTCGCGGCGTCGACAAGGATGTCGGTGTCTTCGTCGTCGATGACGTCGACCACGTTCTTGCGAAGATAGACATTGAGCTCTTTCTTCTCGGGGTCGATGTCGCAGAAGACGACGTCTTTGCCGTTATAGTTTCTCTTCTCCGCAACAACGAGGGCGTTGGCGATCTTCTCATAGAGGAACTCTACCGGGATCCCCTTTTCCGCTGCCATCAGCTGTACGGCGTCAAAAAACTCCTGATTCATAATGTTGCGCTTCCTTTCTTATGGTCATCCGTTATACGTAAGACTCGAAGTCGTCGAGTTTCACGTATGAGGCTTCTTTCTTATTGAATATGAAGGTCTTCCCTTCGGTGGTCGTGATGGTGACGTTACCGCCGTCGTAGTCATCGAGGGTGCCCTTCCATTCCCGCTGTCCGTCGAGGGGACGGATGAGCTTCACCATGATGGGAGCTCCGAGGAACTGCTCGAAGTGTTCATCTCTCGTGAGCGGGCGCTCCGCGCCGGGGGACGAGACTTCCAGCGTGTAGCTGACCGAGATGGGGTCTGCTTCGTCGAGGGGTCCGTCGATGGCGTGGGTCATGTCGACACAGTCATCGATGGAGACGCCTTCGTCCTTGTCGATGAAGATGCGCAGGTAATGTTCGGCACCTTCCTTGACGAACCGGACGTCCCAGATGCGAAGACCCAGTTCGGCTGCCAGGGGTTCAGCGAGTTCGCGGACGACCTGCGTCACGTTCCCACCACGTTTCTTGTTGGCCATTATTGTCTCCTTTTGTGGGCGATCCAGGTACTTTTTTAAAGGATCGCATAAACAATGAAGAGCGGCGGGAGCCACTCTTCATAACACTTTCTTTTAAACTTACTGCATTATATTAGCATGCAAGTCAATAGAAAGCAAGCATTTTCTTAATACGCCTTGCCCCACAGGACCATGGTGCGCGCGGGCTTGCCGCAGCACACGCAGACATCGGAGATGTTCTCCTGCTGGAAGGGGATGCAGCGGGAACCGGCACCGGTCTCTTCCTTGACCTTGTCCTCGCACTCCTCGCTCTCGCACCACATCGCGTGGATGAAGCCGTCGCCCTGTTCATCGAGGGCCTTCTTCATCTCGTCGATGGTCTTGCAGCGGTAGGTCTTCTTCTCGCGGTTTTCGAGAGCGTTCTGATACATGATGTCCCGGACATCCTGCAGCTTCTGCGGGATGACGGTCTCGAGGTCGTCGAGGGAGACGAAGGTCTTCTCGCGGTCGGGACGGGTAACGACGACACATTGGTTCTGCTCGATGTCTCTCGGGCCGACTTCGATGCGGACCGGGACACCTTTCATTTCATACTCGGCGAACTTCCAGCCGGGGCTGTTGTCGGAGTCGTCCAGCTTGACGCGGACACCGGCGGCCTTCAGGCGGTCGCGGAGTTCGGCGGCCTTTTCAAGGACGCCTTCCTTGTGCATGGCGACCGGGACGATGACGGCCTGGATGGGAGCGACGGCCGGCGGCAGGCAGAGGCCGTTGTCGTCGCCGTGGGTCATGATGATGGCACCGATGGTGCGGGTGGTCATGCCCCAGGACGTCTCGAAGGGAGCCTGCAGCTGGTTGTCCTTGTTCTGGAACTGGATCTCGAAGGCTTTCGCGAATCCATCGCCAAAGTAATGGGAGGTGCCTGCCTGAAGAGCTTTACCGTCATGCATGAGCGCTTCGATGGCATAGGTGGCCTCGGCACCGGCGAACTTGTCGGACTCGGTCTTTTTGCCGCGGACGACCGGGATGGCGAGGTCTTTCTCGTAGAAGTCGGCGTAGATGTTCAGCATACGCTCGGTCTCTTCGATGGCCTCCTCCGCGGTGGCGTGCAGGGTATGGCCCTCCTGCCACAGGAATTCACGGGAACGCAGGAACGGACGGGTGGTCTTCTCCCAGCGCACGACGCTGACCCACTGGTTGTAGAGTTTCGGCAGGTCGCGGTAGGACTGGACGATGTCCTTCCAGTGGTCGCAGAACAGAGTCTCGGACGTGGGACGGACGCAGAGGCGCTCTTCGAGCTGCTCGCTGCCGCCGACGGTGACCCAGGCACACTCGGGCGCGAAGCCTTCGACGTGGTCCTTCTCTTTGTCGAGGAGGCTCTCCGGAATGAACATCGGCATGTTGACGTTCTCGTGTCCGGTCTCTTTGAAATAACCGTCAAGGATGCTCTGGATGTGTTCCCAGATGGCATAGCCGTACGGACGGATGACCATACAGCCCTTGACGCTCGTGTAGCTGACGAGTTCTGCTTTCTTGCAGATGTCGGTATACCACTTGGCAAAATCGACATCCATGGAAGTGATGTCTTCCACCATCTTTTTCTGCTTCGCCATGAAATGATCTCCTTCAAATGTTATCGCGATAAGGTTCGCTATATTATATAGTATGTTGCCCGGTTCGTCCAGTAAAAAAGACCCGCGAGGGACTCCCGCGGGCCAAAATGGTTCGAAAGCGAACGGTCAGTCGACCAGGTTCTCGATATAGCGGACTGCGTCTCCGACGGTACGGATCTCATCGGCAGCGTCGTCCGGGACTTCAATGTCATACTCTTCCTCAACGGACATGATGAGGTCGACCAGTTCGATGCTGTCGGCACCGAGGTCTTCCAGCAGTGTGGATTCCATTGTGATCTCGTCTTCGTCGATGTCCAGCTGGTCAGCCAGCAGTCTGCGGATCGTTTCAAATACCATGGGTGTGTTCCTCCTGTGGGTCAGTGATCATAATTACACTTTTATGTTATAGTCACTTTCCGACAATTGTCAACCATCTATCCCAACTTTTTACAAATTCCCTTGTCCGGACCTTATGCGTTTCACGGCACTTTTACAGAGGTCGTTTCCGCAATTCGGACCTGTAAAGGCAAATCCCTTGCCCCCGTTGAAAACCCTGTCAAAAATGTGAAAAAGTTCTTCTTTTTTCGAAATCGGAAAATAAGATTCCGCAAAATGTAAAGCCTTTTTCTTCCTTTTCACCGAATTTTCCTCTATTTTTCCATTTTAGAATATTTCTTTCGGCGATTTGCGGAAAGTCGTTTAACAGTTTTCGTAAAGTGTCTGGCCTTTACGAAACGAACCTTCGTACTGATATAAGTCCCATTTTAGGGTCCAAAAAATCCGGCTCAGCTACGGTACGGAGCACTCCACCTCAGCTCTTTTCTCCGGAACCAAATGAGTGCTCCCGGCCAAGCTCTCCCCCCGCTCGGGCACAAAAAAACTCCCCGTCTTGCGACGGGGAGTTTGCTATTCACTTTCAGGCGATGTGCTTATTCAGCAACGTTTGCTCTGAGGGTGGCGAGCTCGTCATAGAGTTCCTGGGGAACGGTGTCGCCGAGGGACTTGAAGAACTCTTCGATGCCGTCGGCCTCTTCTCTCCAGAGAGCCTTGTCGACGCCAAGCATGGCAGCGACATCTTCGACGGTGACATCGAGGCCTTCGATGTCGATGTCTTCCGGTTTCGGCTGGAAGCCGATCTCGGTCTCGACAGCGTCGACTTTGCCTTCGCAGCGGGCGATGATCCAGAGAAGGACTCTCAGGTTGTCACCGAAGCCCGGCCACATGAAGTGACCTTCGTCGTCCTTGCGGAACCAGTTGACGTTGAAGATCTTCGGCTGCTTGTCTTCGTCGACCTTCTTGCCCATGTCAAGCCAGTGCTGCAGGTAGGTACCGCAGTCATAGCCGATGAACGGACGCATGGCCATCGGGTCGTGACGGACGACACCGACTTTACCGGCTGCAGCGGCAGTGGTCTCAGAACCCATGGCCGCACCGATGAAGACACCGTGCTGCCAGTTTCTGGCCTGGTAGACCAGCGGAGCGAGTTTCGCGCGGCGGCCGCCGAAGACGAATGCCGTGACAGGAACACCGTTCGGGTTCTCGAACTCGGAGGACAGGCAGGGGCAGTTCTTGGCAGGAGCGGTGAAACGGGAGTTCGGGTATGCGCCCTTCTCCTCGGAGGTCTTACCGTTCCAGGGATTGCCGAGCCAGTCTTCGCCGTTTTCGGGAGCGTCCGGCATGCCTTCCCACCAGAAGGTGTTGTCATCCAGGTTCCGGGCAACGTTCGTGAAGATGGAGCCGGACTGGCAGGACAGGAGGGCGTTCGGGTTGGACTGCATGTTGGTTCCGGGAGCGACGCCGAAGAAACCGTACTCGGGGTTGACAGCATAGAGTCTGCCGTCCGGGCCCTTGCGGATCCAGGAGATGTCGTCGCCGACACACCAGACTTTGTAACCAAGGTCGAGGTAGTGCTTCGGAGGAACGAGCATGGCAAGGTTGGTCTTACCGCATGCGCTCGGGAAAGCAGCGGTGATGTATTTGATGTCGCCGTTCGGATATTCGATGCCGAGGATGAGCATGTGCTCAGCCATCCAGCCTTCCTGACGGCCAAGGTTGGAAGCGATACGAAGAGCGAAGCACTTCTTGCCCTGGAGGACGTTACCGCCGTAGCAGGAGTTGACGGAGTAGATGGTGTTGTCCTGCGGCCAGTGGCAGATGTATCTCTTTTCGGGGTCGGAGTTGCAGGATGCGTGGGTACCCTTGATCCAGTCAGTGGAATCGGGGCCGATCGCGTCAAGGACTCTCTGACCGATTCTGGTGATGATGTTCATGTTGCAGACGACATAGATGGAGTCGGTGACTTCCAGGCCGTACTTTGCGAACGGGGAACCGACTTTGCACATGCTGTAAGGGATGACATACATGGTCTTGCCCTTGTAGCTGCCACGGATGATGTCGTCGAGGGTCTTGTAGCACTCATCGGGATCCATCCAGTTGTTCAGAGGGCCGGCCTCTTCCTTGGTGGGGGTGCAGATGAAGGTTCTGTCTTCAACACGAGCGACATCGTTCGGGTTGGTTCTGTGGAAGTAGCAGTCGGGAAGTTTCTCCTCGTTGAGTTTGATGAACTCGCCGGTGGAGACAGCCTCGTCCTTGAGGGCCTGGATCTGCTCCTTGGACCCGTCGATCCAGACAACTTTGTCCGGCTGGAGGAGGTCGATTCTGTTCTGTACCCAGTCCAGAATGCTCTTGTTGTTAGTAAGTTTTTCCATGAAACAAGCTCCTTTACAAATACTTTGACTTCGGTCCCCTGTGAGGCCCCGCAGAATGACACCAGGAATGCCTTGATTTTGGCGATTCATTTGTTATCATTATTAGTGGGTTTTCGATTGGTTCCCGATACGGAAACAATTATACTTGAATTTGGAACAAAAGTCGAGAAATCCAACGCAGTTTTGCAAAAATAATTCGAAATCTGTAGGGTTGTACAATTTTTTTGAAGAAACACGTTAATTCTTTAACACGTTGAAGAGGAAGCATCCATGAAAGTCTCACTTATCATCCCCTGCTACAACGAAGAAGGCAACGTCCGACCGCTGTATGACACCGTTGTCCGAACCTTCGACGGTGTCGTCCCCGACTACGAGTTCGTCTTCATCGACGACGGCAGCAGAGACCGGACCCCGGAGGTCCTGAACGAACTCGTCGCCACCGCGGACAAGCCGGTCAAAGCGGTCCACTTTTCCCGGAATTACGGAAAAGAATCCGCCATCCTCGCCGGTCTGAACGAGGCGTCCGGCGACTGCTTCACCATCATGGACGGCGACCTCCAGCAGGGCCCCGACGTCGTCGTGGAAATGGTCCGCTATCTCGAGGAGCACACCGACTGCGACTGTGTCACGGCGTTCCAGGAAAACCGGCATGAGAGCCCCGTCATGGTCTTCTTCAAAAACGGCTTCTACGGACTCATCAACCGCATCTCCGACGTCGAATTCGTCAACGGAGCCTCGGACTTCCGCACCTTCCGCCGCAATGTGAGAGACGCGGTCCTCTCCCTGCCGGAGACCTCCCGCTTCTCGAAGGGCATCTTCCCCTGGGTCGGTTTCGAGACCCACTACATGCCCTACACGGCAGCCGACCGGCTCAGCGGCTCGTCGAAGTGGAACTTCATCAAACTGTGGAAGTACGCCATTTCCGGCATCATCTCCTTCACGACGACGCCCCTTCGTCTCCCCCTGGTCTTCAGCGGCATCACCGGCGCGGCGGCCGTCGGTTCCGCGGTCTTCGACAAGAAGAGAAAAGACCGTGCCCTCCCTGCCATCCTCGGCACCGGCAGCGTGCTCCTGCTCGCGGTCGGCATCCTCGGAGAGTACATCGCCCGAGTGTTCGTGGAGACGAAACACCGTCCGGTCTACATCATCAAAGAGGTCCTCGACAACCACAAATAAACGCAACAGAAAAGCGCCTTCGTCTGCACGAAGGCGTTTCTTTTTTTTTTGGCGATTTATTGTTGCAGGTTCGCAAAAACCGTACGGACTTTTTCCGCCCGGAGCGCGTCCCGCTCCTGCCGGGTGAGGTCCTCCCCCGCTTCCGTGTTCAGGGTGGCGGGCTGCATCGCGAAGATGAGTTCGTTGACCGTGTTCATCGGCAGGTCGAACTCGCCGGCGGCAATGCCGACCTTGACGACGGACAATGCCTCCATGAACTCCTGGAAGCTCATGACACGGGCACTGCGAAGGGTGCCGTAGGAGCGCCAGAGCATGTCCTGGAACTGCAGGTTCTCCATGAGTTCCTTCCGGGCTTCCCGCTCCTGTTCGATGATGGACTTCGCGAGGGCATCGAGGTTGCCGAGAGCCGCCTCTTCCGAGATGCCGAGGGTGACCTGATTGGTCAGGAGGTACAGACTGCCGATCGGTGAATCGCCCTCCCCGTAGGCACCGGTCAGGACGAGTCCGAGACGGGAGACCGTGTTGGACAGGTGTCGGATGCGGCCGAGGATGCGCATGGCGGGCAGCTGCAGGACGACGGAGCCGCGCATGGCGGTCCCGATGTTCGTCGGGCACTGGGTGAGGTAGCCGAGTTTGTTGTCGAAGGAGAAGCCGAGGGCTTCATCGAGCATGGTGTCGAGACGGTCGGCCAGTTCGTAGGAACGGGTCAGTTCGAGGCCCGGCAGCAGCGCCTGGATCTTCACGTGGTCTTCTTCGCAGATCATTACGCTGAGGCTCTCGTCGGGGGTCGTCAGGAAGGACCGGCCCTCCTGCACGCTGACGAATTCCGGGCTCACGAGGTCCCGCTCCGCGAGGGAGATGGCGGCATACCGGGAGAGCGTGTTCATGCGGGTCATGACGAACTTCTCGGGCAGTTCCCGGAAGATGACCTCGGAGACTTCATCGGCGATCTGATCTTTTTCTTCGGTGGAGAGGCGATTCGTGAAGACGTGGTCCCGCAGGTTCCGCGCCAGGGAGACTTTCGAGCTGACCGCGACGTCGTTCTCGTTGCCGGAGAGCATGTACCATTTGGTCATTTCGTCTCACCCCGCAGTTCCCGGATCCGGTCCCGGAGGACCGCCGCTTTCTCGTATTCTTCCGCCTCGACCGCGGCGTTGCGCTCCTCTTCGAGGCGGCGCAGCTCGGCCCGGCGCTCCATCCGGTCGTCCCGGGTGGCGCTCGTCTTGCCCACATGGGTGGCCCTTCCGTGGATGCGGGAGAGCGAGGGTTTCAGGCGGTCGTAGAAGACATCGTAGCACTCCGCGCAGCCCATGGCACCGGAACGGACGATCTCATCGAAGGTGGCGCCGCAGCCGGGGCAACGCTCCTCTTCGGTCTCGGGCAGGAGCGCCGTCTCCGGGAAGAACCGCGAGAGCAGCGTACCGATATTGGACCCGAAGCCTCCGAATATGCCGGCATACCCGAGGTGCTGGGCGCACCCGGAGCACAGATGCAACTCCGAGGACTCTCCGTCCACGATCCGTTTGATGTGTGTCGTGGCCTCGTTTCGGCCACAGTTCTGGCAAAGCATGGAATGCTTCCTTTCCCGAGTCATAAGACTCTGTTGTTTTAACTTTTTTATTATCCGCCAAGCTACGCGATTCGTCAACCTCCCACCCCCTCCCTTTTCCTGTACGAAGGGCACAAAAACCGCGTCGTTATGACAAAAAATAGACAAGAGAATCGGACAGATATCTGTTCGCTTGCCGTTGAAAAAATATGTATATAGGTTATAATATATGAGGTCACGCTTGCGTAAAGCTGTGACTTTACGCAAGCATGTGCAAATTATGATGTTTGTAAAATCAGCGCGGGCCGACACCCGCGTCAAAAGCGAAGGAGTTGAATGAATGGCAAGCTTAAACATTGCAGGCGTGCTCAAGCCCGCTGCAAAAGGCCATGGCGGCGCTCATGTGGCTCACCACAAGAACACCTCTGCCATGCCTGTCGAGCGTATGCCGGTCCCGGCTTCTGTCACCATCCCCCTGTCACAGCATATCGGTGCTCCCAACGAAGCACAGGTAAAAGTGGGCGATGAAGTCAAAGTCGGTCAGGTCATCGGCAGCACCGATGCATTTGTCAGTGCACCGGTCCATGCCACCATTTCCGGTACGGTCAAAGCGATCAAACCGGTCCGGATCGTCAACGGCAACATGGTCAACGCCGTTGTCATCGAATCCGACGGAGAAATGGCGCTCTCCGAAGATGTGAAGCCCCCGGTCATCGAGACGAAACAGGACTTCCTGAACGCAGTTCGTGCGTCCGGGCTCGTCGGTCTCGGCGGCGCAGGCTTCCCGACCCATGTCAAACTTGCGTTCAAAGAGGACGCAGGCGTCGACACCCTCATCATCAATGCTGCGGAATGTGAGCCCTACATCACGGTCGACCACCGTGAAATGCTCGATCATCCGCAGGACATCCTGTCCGGCATCAAGGAAGTCGTCAAATGGCTCGGCTTCAAGAATGCCTACATCGGGATCGAGGACAACAAGGCAGACGCATTCAAAATGCTGCTGAAGACCATGGAAGAGAACGAAGAGTTCAAAGACGTGGCACAGCTCATCTGTCTCCCGTCCACCTACCCGCAGGGCGCAGAAAAAGTCCTCATCTATTCTGCGACCGGCAGACAGGTACCTCCCGGAAAACTGCCGTCCGACGTCGGCTGTGTCGTCATGAACGTCCAGTCCGTCTCGTTCCTCGGCCGTTACCTCAAGACCGGCAAACCGCTGGTCAGCCGTTCCCTCACCGTGGACGGTTCCGCCATCGCCGAGCCGAAGAACCTTCGTGCTCCCCTCGGCACCATGTATTCCGACATCATCGAATACTGCGGCGGCTTCAAAGAGGATCCGTACAAGATCATGGCCGGCGGCCCGATGATGGGTATCGCCACCATCGACGCAGAGGTCCCGCTGCTCAAGAACAACAATGCTATCACGTGTCTTGCCAAAGACTATGTCAAGGTCAAACCGACCCGCGCCTGCATCCGCTGCGGCCGCTGTGTCGACGCATGTCCCATGTACCTTGAGCCCACTCTCATCGAGAAGAAGGCTCACCTGGGGGACGTCGACGGTCTGACCAAAGCCAGTGTCATGACCTGCATGGAATGCGGAAGCTGTGCCTTCGCATGTCCGTCCGGCCGTCCGCTGGTCCAGTACATGCGCCTTGGTAAGGCGATCATCAGAGAGGCAGGTGCGAAAAAATGATCGATACTAAGAAATTGACGGTCAGCGCTTCGCCTCATCTGAAGTCCGCTGACACCACGACCGGCATCATGCGCGATGTCATCATCGCCCTGGTCCCTGCCGGCATCGCCGCGGTGCTCGTCTTCGGCCTCCGTGCCCTGGCGGTCATCGTCGTCTCCGTCGTCTCCTGCGTTCTGGCTGAGTTCCTCTCCCGGAAGGCAATGAAGAAAGAAGACACCATCACAGACCTGTCGGCTGTCGTCACCGGTCTGCTCCTGGCCTACAACCTGCCCTCCAACATCCCCTTCTGGATCGTTGTCCTCGGTGCAGTCATCGCCATCGTCGTCATCAAGCAGATGTTCGGCGGCATCGGCCAGAACTTCATCAACCCGGCTCTGGGCGCCAGAGTCATCCTCATGTCCGCGTTCCCCGGCAGAATGTCCGCCGGTGCCTTCGCAGGACTCAACAAAACCGGCTGGGACGTCGACGCTCTCACCGGTGCAACTCCCATGGGTATGGTCGGCCTTGACGGTGTCAAGGAAGGCGCTCCCACCCTGTCCGAGCTGTTCTTCGGCAACGTCAGTGGATGTCTCGGTGAAGTCTCCGCCATCGCGCTTCTCCTCGGCGGTATCTTCCTGATGGTCCGCAAAGTCATCTCCCCCATCATCCCCTGCACGTACATCGCCACCGTTGCCATCTTCTGCATGTTCGCCCAGGGCTTCGACATGTATGCCGTCGCCTACGAACTGCTCGCCGGCGGTCTGTTCCTCGGTGCCATCTTCATGGCCACGGACTACACGACCTCCCCGATCACGAAGAAGGGCAAGATCATCGCCGGCATCTTCTGCGGCGTGGTCACCTGCATCATCCGTCTGTGGGGTTCCCTCCCCGAAGGCGTTTCCTTCTCCATCATCCTCATGAACGTCTTTGTACCGTACTTTGAGGACTGGACTGCCCCGACTCCGTTCGGCTTCGTCAAGGAGAAGAAACAGAAAAAGGCAAAGGAGGAGACCAAAGCATGAATAAGAAATTCAGCCCCAAAGAGGTCTTAGTCCCCACCCTGACCCTTTTCATCATCGCGCTCGTCGCAACTCTGCTTCTCGCCATGGTCAACAACGTGACCGCGGACCGCATCGCCGCCGCCAAGGCAGCCGCAGAAGCAGAAGCACGTCAGACGGTCTTCCCCGACGCAAAGAACTTCGTTGACAAGAACAACTACTTTGAAGCCACGGACGCTGACGGCAACGTCATCGGCTACGTCTTCAATACCGCCAGCAAAGGCTACGGCGGCGATGTACCGCTCACCATCGGCATCGACTCGGAAGGCACCATCACCGGCATCGTCCCCGGAGACCTCTCCAACGAGACCCCCGGCCTCGGTCAGAACGCCAGCAAGGACAACTTCCGTGAGCAGTTCGTCGGCAAGAACGGTAAAGTCTCTGTCGTCAAGAACGCTCCCGGCGAAAATGAGATCGAGGCGCTCACCAGTGCCACCATCACTTCTACCGCCGTTGTCAACGCTGTCAACGATGCAGTTGACCAGTTCAATGAAATCACAGGAGGTGGCAAGTAATGGCTGAAGCTGCAAAGAGAAGCGCTCTCGGTGAGCTCACCAAGGGCTTCGTCAAAGAGAACCCCGTTCTTCGCCTGGTCCTCGGTACCTGCCCGACCCTCGCGATTTCCACCTCTGTTGAGAACGCCATCGGTATGGGCATTGCCGCTACCCTCGTTCTCATCATGTCCAACGCTGTCATTTCCGCCCTGCGGAAAGTCATCCCCTCGAAAGTCCGCGTTCCCTGCTTCATCGTAGTCATCGCCGCTTTCGTTTCCATGATCCAGCTGCTCGTCAAAGCCTTCGCGCCGGCCCTCGACGCCGCCCTGGGCATCTACCTGCCGCTGATCGTCGTTAACTGTATCATCCTCGGCCGTGCGGAAGCCTTCGCCAGCAAGAACGGCATCGGGCTCTCCATCCTCGACGGCGTCGGCATGGGTATCGGTTTCACCGTGGCCCTGACGCTGATGGCCATCATCCGTGAGTTCTTCGGTTCCGGTAACCTGACCCTCAAGGTCCTCGGTTTCGGTACCACCCTCACCGACATCTTCGGTCTCGGTGACAGTAACGTCCTGTCCGCCATCCATCTGGAACCCATCATCATCTTCATCCTGGCCCCCGGCGGTTTCTTCGTCTTCGGTCTGCTCGTCGCTCTGGTCAACAAACTGTCCGCCAAAAAAGGCGGCGATCCTTCCGAGCTGAACTGCTGCGATGTCCGTGAAGACGCTGACGGAAACCTGGTCCTCGTCTCCGACGGCAAGACCATCGTCATGCCCAAGGTCGACACCACGCCCCAGGTCAAGAAAGTTGAAAAGGCCGGAAAGGAGGCTGCTGAGGCATGAAGTTAGTTGCTATTATGCTGACGACGATCTTCACTCAGAACTTCGTCCTGTCCAAATTCCTCGGTATCTGCCCCTTCCTTGGTGTTTCCAAGAAGAAAGATACTGCTATCGGCATGAGCGCGGCGGTCATTTTCGTCATGCTCCTTGCCACCATCGTTTGTTATCCGCTGAACGTCCTCCTCGAGAAGAACGGCTTCGAGTACCTGCAGACCCTCGTCTTCATCCTCGTCATCGCCGCTCTTGTCCAGTTCGTTGAGATCGTCATGAAGAAGTACATGAAGCCGCTGTACAACTCCCTCGGCATCTTCCTTCCTCTGATCACCACGAACTGCGCCGTTCTGGGTCTCGTTACCCTGAACGTCCAGGAAGGCTACAACTTCATCGAATCCATCTTCAATGCACTGGGCGCCGGCTTCGGTTTCATGCTCGCCATGATCATGTTCTCCGGCATCCGTGAGAGAATGGAAGGCAACGACGTGCCGAAATTCTGGCAGGGCCTTCCCATCACCCTCGTTGCCGCTGCACTCGTCACCTGCACGTTCCTCGGCTTCACCGGTGTCATTGAGAACATGTTCGGCGCTTAAGAAAGGAATGGTGAAACAATGAATCCGATTGTACTCGCGGTCCTCATCGTCGCCATCCTGGGCCTGGTCGCCGGTCTTCTGCTCGCCATCGCCTCCATCGTCATGGCCGTTCCGGTCGACGAGAAAGCGGTCGCCATCGAAGAAGTGCTGGCCGGTGCCAACTGCGGTGCCTGCGGTTATTCCGGCTGTGCCGGTTACGCTGCGGCCCTTGCTGCCGGCGAATGTGAAGATACGTCCCTCTGCTCCCCCGGCGGCTCCGCCTGCGCGAAAGCCGTTGCCGAGATCATGGGCGTCGCGGCGGGAGACTCCACTCCCATGACAGCAGTGGTCCTGTGCCACGGCACGGAAGCCAACGCTGCCAACATCATGGACTACCACGGAGACATGAGCTGTAAGACGGCAGCTCAGCTGTTCGGCGGCGGCAAAGCCTGCTCCTACGGCTGTCTCGGTCTTGGCGACTGCGAAGCGGCCTGTCCCTTCGACGCCATCCATGTCGGCGAAAACGGCCTTGCGGAAGTCGATTCCGAGAAGTGCCGCGCCTGCAAGATCTGCATCAATGTCTGCCCGAAGGGTGTCATCGAACTGGCTCCCCTCTACAAGCATGAAGCAGTGGTCTACTGCCAGAACCACAACAAGGGCGGCGAGACCAGAAAACAGTGCAAGGTCGGCTGTATCGGCTGCATGAAGTGCCAGAAGACCTGCCAGCACGACGCCATCCATGTCACGAACTTCAAAGCGTCCGTCGACTATGACAAGTGCGTTGGCTGCGGCGACTGCGCGAAAGCATGCCCCGTCGGCTGCATCGACATGAGCACCTTCGGCAAACTGGTCATCGTAGACCCGGTCGTTGCCCAGGTGAAACCCGTCGAGAAAGAAGCGTAACCTCAACTCCAAGTTCGCTTTATAAATGGTATAAAGGCCCGGCTGCTTGCAGCCGGGCCTTTTTTCTGTCCTGTGACCCCGAAATGGGTCCGTAAACCGCCGATAAACACTTTTTTAACAATCTTTTCCGGGTCAACGAAAGTTTTTTGCAATAACTTTGATAATTTTCTGACAATTCGTTGACTTTCACAAGTTAGATGCACTATAATTGTGCATGCTGTCGACCCCGTCGGCACCCTTTATCAATAACCTTTATAGGAGGCACATAGATATGGCCAGAGTATTCAACTTCTCCGCGGGCCCTTCCATGCTCCCGGAATCCGTCCTCAACAAAGCTGCCGATGAACTCCTCGACTACGAGGGCACCGGCGAATCCGTCATGGAGATGTCCCACCGCAGCAAAGAGTATCAGGCGATCATCGACCAGGCGGAAGCGGACCTTCGCACCCTCATGAACATCCCGGACAACTACAAAGTCCTGTTCCTGCAGGGCGGCGCGTCCACCCAGTTCGCTGCCATCCCCCTGAACTTCATGAACGGCAGCGGCAAAGCGGACTACATCGTCTCCGGTGTCTGGTCCAAGAAGGCTGCCGCAGAAGCATCCCGCTATGGCGATGTGAAGATCGTTGCCTCCAGCGCCGACCAGAACTTCTCCTGCGTCCCGGACGTTGACCCCTCTGAGTTCCGTTCCGATGCCGACTACTTCTACATCTGCATGAACGAGACCGTCCACGGCAACATCATCCGCGACCTGCCCGAGACCGGCGATGTACCCCTCATTGCCGACATCTCCTCCTGCTTCCTGTCCGAACCCCTCGACGTCTCGAAGTTCGGCATGCTCTACGGCGGTGCTCAGAAGAACATCGCTCCCGCAGGCCTCACCATCTGCATCATCCGTGAAGACCTGCTCGGCAACGCGAGAGACATCACTCCGACCATGCTCAACTATGAGACCATGGCTGGTTCCGGCTCCATGTACAACACGCCTCCCTGCTGGTGCATCTACATGGCAGGCCTCGTCTTCCAGTGGCTCCTCAAGATGGGCGGCCTCGAAGAGATGAAGAGACGCAACGAAGCCAAAGCGGCCATCCTCTACAACTACCTCGACGAGAGCAAGATGTTCAAGGGCACCGTCTTCAAGAAAGACCGCTCCCTCATGAACGTTCCCTTCGTCACCGACTCGGACGAGCTCAATGCCGAGTTCATCAAGGGCTGCACTGAGAACGGTCTCATCAACATCAAGGGCCACCGTTCCGTCGGCGGCATGCGCGCGTCCATCTACAATGCCATGCCCATCGAAGGCGTCGAAGCCCTCGTCGCTTACATGAAAGAGTTTGAAGAAGCTCACACCGCTGAATAAAGGAGAATCCACCCCGTCATGTACAACATTCTGACCCTCAACAACATCTCGGAGGCCGGGCTGAGCCAGCTCGACCCCGCCAAATACACTGTCAGTGCCGACGTCGCGGAACCGGATGCCATCCTGGTCCGCAGCGCCAAGATGCACGACATGGAGTTCGCCCCGAACACCCTCGCCATCGCGAGAGCCGGCGCCGGCACCAACAACGTGCCCGTCGACCGCTGCGCCGAAGAGGGCATCGTCGTCTTCAACACCCCCGGTGCCAACTCCAACGCCGTCAAGGAACTCGTCCTCTGCGCCCTGTTCCTGACCTCCCGTAAGATCATCCCCGGCATCGAATTCGCCAACTCCCTGAAGGGCAAGGGCGATGAATGCGGCAAGCTCGTCGAAAAAGGCAAGTCCGCCTTCGCCGGTCCGGAGATCAAGGGCAAGAAGCTCGGCGTCATCGGCCTCGGTGCCATCGGCGTCAAGGTCGCCAACTCCGCCCGCAACCTCGGCATGGAAGTCTACGGCTATGACCCGTACCTCTCCGTCGACGCGGCCTGGAACCTGTCGAGCCACATCCGTCATGCCTCTTCCCTCGATGACATCTTCACCGAGTGTGACTACATCACGGTCCATGTCCCGCTGACCGACGACACGAAGGACACCATCAACAAGGAAGCCTTCGCCAAGATGAAGGACGGCGTCCGCATCCTGAACTTCTCCCGTGACGGCCTCGTCAATGCCGCCGACATGATCGAAGCGCTCGAGAGCGGCAAAGTGGCCGCCTATGCCACCGACTTCGCGGTCGATGAACTCCTCGGCGTCCCCGGCGTCATCACCATGCCGCACCTCGGTGCCTCCACTCCGGAGTCCGAAGACAACTGTGCGAGAATGGCTGCCTATGAACTCGTCGAGTATCTCGAGAACGGCAACATCAAGAACTCCGTCAACATGCCCAACGCCGAGATGGCCAGAGTCTGCAAGAACCGCCTCTGCGTCATCCACAAGAACGTCCCGAACGTTCTGAGAGGCATCACGAGCCAGTTCGTGGATTCCAACATCAACGACTTCATGAACCGCTCCAAGGGAGACATCTCCTACACCATCCTCGAAGTGGACGGCGACATCTCCGAGCAGATGATCACCGACATCGAGGCGATCGAAGGAGTCATCCGGGTCCGTGTCATCCGCGGCTGAACCCGCTGAACGAAACAGAAAAGACCTCAGGCAAATGCCTGAGGTCTTATTTTTGTCTGTCGTCAGACAGTTTACAGTTCTTCCACAAGGTACACGCCGTCGATCGCCCGGATGTTCTCGAGGACCTTGTCCGCCGGGACCGCTTTCTGGAACCGGAGGGTGAAGATGGCGCTGGAGTTCATGACGTCCTTTTCCCGGGTCCGGGTGATCTCCAGGCTGCGGACCTTGATGTTGTCCGCCTTGAGGCCGTCGAAGACCGTCTCTAGCACGGAGCGGCTGCGGAATTCCATGTAGATATTGATGTCCGGATGCCGCTTCATGAAGCTGTACTCGAGCTTCGCGAAGATGATCTCCGAGAGCAGGACCAGCACGGTGGCGATGAGCCCTCCCTCGTAGAAACCGGCACCGAAGGCAAGGCCGACGATGGCGCAGGTCCAGAGGCCCGCGGCGGTGGTCAGGCCTTTGATCTGGTTCCGGCGGGTGACGATAATGGTACCGGCACCGATGAAACCGATGCCTGCGATGACCTGGGCGCCGAGCCGGGCCATATCGGTGAAGAGGCCCTGGTCGAGGAACAGATACTGGCCGGTCATGGTGGTCATGGCAGCGCCGACACAGATGAGGATGTGGGTCCGGAAACCGGCCGGACGGCGCTTGAACTCCCGCTCGAGGCCGATGAGCGCGCCGCAGAGGAAGGTCAGGAGCAGGCGGAGGCCCACGGAGAGGAACGTGATGTCCCGAAGGTTGTCAAAAATCGCAAACATGGTCTCTCTCCCCTCCTTAAATCTCTTTGACCGTGTAGACCTCGTCGAGGTCTGACAGCAGCGTGATCAGTTCGTGGTGCGGCGCCCGGTGGGGCATCCGCAGGTACAGCACGGCGTTGGGCTTCTGGACGATCTGCTCCCTGCCGTGGTGGATGTCCATATCGAAGATGTTGATGTCCTGGTCCTTGATGGTCTTCAGGATCTCGCCCATGTCGGCGATGGACCGGAATTCCACATAGATGTTGATGTTGCGGGACCGCTCGATGATGACCTCTTCCAGTGGCCGCAGGAGCCACATGGTGACGAGGATGAGGAGGAACGCGAAGATGGCCGCCTCATAGAAACCGGAGCCGACGACGAGGCCGAGACAGGCGGATGCCCAGAGGCCGGACGCGGTCGTGAGCCCCTTGACTTTCTGCTGGTTCGTCGCGATGACCGTACCGGCGCCGAGGAAACCGATGCCGTTGATGACCTGCGCGCCGAACCGGGAGACGTCTGTCTTGAGGCCGACGGCCTCCGCCATGGGCGCCCAGTCCGTGGTCAGCATGACATACTCATACTGGCTGAGGACCATCGTTAGGGCGGCACCGACGCACACGAGGGCATAGGTCCGCGGTCCGGCGGGGCGATGTCGCAGCGCCCGGTCCAGACCGATGAGTCCGCCGAGGATGAGGGCCAGGATGAGCCGGATGAAGACGGACGCGGTATTGAGATCTCGTAAATAATCCAGTTGAATCAGCATAAAAGTCGTTCTCCTTTATTCCAATATTGTATCACTCCTGTCTCTTTTCGCAAGCATTTGGAAAGGATTTCTGCACACATGTCCGTACAAAAAGGGTTGCCATAAAAAAGCGCTGTGTAATATAATGGTGTTTGACCTGATAAAGTGCTGTCACAGCACAGCGCGAAACCAGAAAAATCCAGAAAAGGAGAAATGATCACATGAAAACCAAACTGTCCCGTGTATTCGTCATTCTGATGGCTGTCGCCATGGTCCTCATGATGACCGGCTGCTCCGAAGCCACTTCGAACTTCCTCAAGAACGGCTGGGATTATGAAGTCGACGGCGTCAAGTACGAGCCCGGCTTCAACGACACCTATGAGTCCGTCGCTCCGGCTGCCAACGGTTCTGCCGCTGACCGCTCCGCGTACGGTTCCTACTCCGGCCCCGCCGCTTCCGGTTCCACCGCGACTGCAGGCGCTGCCACTGCCGGTGCCGCCAAGGCTGGCGCTGCCAAAGCCGGTGGCTCTGCTGCTCCCGCCGCCAACAAGACCTCTTACACCGCTGCTGAGGCTCTCGAGCTTTACAAGAGCGCTGCCAACAAGGTCAAGACCACCGCGAAGTCCGCGACCCGTACGTCCGAGACCATCCGCACCATCAGCGGTTCCATCCCCTCTCTCTACTCCAGCTTCGGCTTCAAAGAGGGCACCAAGACCGAGAAGGTCGTTGCCAACGGTTCTTCCGAACTGAAAGACAAGTTCCCGGTCGAGAAGAAGTCCTACACCTGCAACCTCAGCGCGTCTGACATCAAGTCCGCTACGGTCCAGAACAACGGCTCCTCCAAGGTCGTCACCATCGTCGTCAAGGACGACAACCCCGGCACCTACAGCAACTCCTCCAAGTGTGTCTCCACCATCAGCATCCCGATCGGCACCTGGACCTGCAAGGGCGTCACCCTTCGCGGCACCATCGATGCGAACGGCAGACTGACGAGCCTCTACTACAAGATGCCGACTTACGTCACTCAGGGTTCCGACGCCTTCGCGTTCTCCCTCGAGCAGAACTGGACCGTCGCTTACTAAGCCTTCCGGCTGAGCGCGACATCCCGTCATAAAACAATAATACCGGACAGCTCATGGAGCTGTCCGGTTTCTTTTTGTCTTATGGACGATCAGTTGTTCACGTGGTCCCAGGGACTCGGTGCCGCAGTAGTCGACCGACTGGTTGACTGAGTTGTTGGCGGAGTCTCAGTAGTGGGTTCCGTCGTCGGAGCGGTCGTACTTTGCGTCGTCGAAGCCGTAGTGCTGCGGGTAGTCGAACGGGTCGTGCTCCGGGTCGTCGTACGAGTAGACGTCCGGCGGCTGGTGCTGGAGCTTGCGCTGGCGGTCGAAGCCGTGGACTCGCTGATCTCACCGTTCTCATCGTACTGGACGGAGATGTCTTCCTCGGTCGTGGTCTCCGTGGCGGACGCGTTGTTGGAGACGCTGCGCTCGAACGCGGTGGTCTTCACCTGAGCGGTCGTGGCTTCGGCAGCCTTGTCGGAACGGCCGGTGAAGTGGGAGATGAGGACTCCGCCAAGGAACAGCAGCAGGGCTGCCAGGATGGCGATGATGGCGATGGTCATGCGGCGGCGGTTCTTTTTGCTGAACACCGGTGTATCGCCTTCGTCGGGCAGGAACACACTGTCATCGATATTGTTTTCGTAGGACCGGGGCTCGTCTCTGTAACGGGTCTTGTTCCGGGGTTTCCGGTAATTCTCGTAACGGGGCATGTCGTCGTCATAGGTCTGCACCTCAGGGGGAGCTTCGACCTCGACGGGCTCTGCCGCTTCCGGAGCTTCGGCAGCGGGTGCCTCATAGGGGACATAGTCCTCTGCAACCGGAGCAGCCGCGGCCGCCGCAGCGGTCTCGCCGCCGGAGAAGTAGGTACCGGGGCCGTAGGACTCTTCGAACATGGGCTCGTAGCTGTCGTAGTACTCCTCGTCGTTGTCGGCGGGGGCTTCAGAACGGCTGTAGACGACGGGTTCCGGTTCCGCGGGTTTCGGGATGGCGGTCGGATCTGTGGTGTAGGTCACATCATCCAACGCACCGGGAGCGGAGTAGCCGAAGTCGACTTCGTAGTCGTCCTCTGCGCCTGCGGTCTCCGGGGTGGGAGCCACGACGATGGTATCTTCCGCTTCGGGTTCCGGAGCCGGGGTGTACACCGGCTCGGAGACCGGTGCAGAGGTTTCATAGACCGGCTCTTCGACGACCGGTGCTTCGACGACCGGCTCTTCCGGCAGTTTCACTTTGCTGCCGCCGAGGTCGATCTCGAACATCTGGATGCGGTCGTTGTCGGAAGACCCGACTTTGACGGGGCCGCTGCGGACCGGTGCTTCCGGGACGGCTTCTGCCGCCGTATCGATGGGCTCGGAATTGATGTCGGTGAAGACGAAACTGGGTTTCTCGGGTGCGGGAGCTTCCTCCGGAACGAATTCCTCTTCCGGAATGTACTCTTCCTCCGGTCCGCGTTTGAGGCGTCCGAGGATGTCTTTCATTGCCATACTGATACGCGCTCCTTTCGTTGAGCGATGTCGTTTTGCTGTGTGTATGTTTAAAAAATGATATAACGTTTATTCGTTATTCTCACCGGTCGTCGACTGTGTGGTCGTCTGGGTTGTGGTTGTAGATTGTGTTGTGGTCGACTGTGTGGTCGACTGCGTCGTAGACTCTGTGGTCGTCTGTGTCACCCTCGTCGTACTCGCCGTCCGGGTCGTGATCCGCTTCGTCGTGTTCGGGATGACATAGTACGTCGTGCGGACGATGGACGCCTTTGTCGTGGTGTCCCCTTCTTCCGTGACGCTCGAGGTATCTTCTGCCGAGACCTCCGTCGGGGCCAGCAGTTCGTTCTCGGTCGAGACGATACTGGTCGTAACAGTGGTCGTCGCTCCATCTCTCTGATGGTTCTTACCGACGAGGGAGAACACCAGTGCGCCGATGAGCACGCCGAGGGCGAGGAACAGGAAGATCCAGGCCCATTTCACCCGGCCGGATGAGAGGGGTTCGTCATCGTCGTATTCGTCTTCGTCATAATCGTAATCGTAGTCGTCCGGTTCCTCTTCCAGGGAGCGGATGAGGTCAGGATCGACATCGTATTTGTCTTTACGCCGTGCCATAAGTCCTCCTTGTGCTACTTGTGGTACTTCCCGCCGGTGCTGATCTGGAACGCGCGGTAAAGCTGTTCGAGCAGCATGATGCGTGCCAGCTGATGAGGAAAGGTCATCTCCGACATGGAAAGTGACGCATCTGCAAACTGTTTCACTTCTTCGGACAGACCGAAGGAGCTTCCGATGATAAAGGTGACATGACTGGTCCCGCTCACAGCCAGACGGTCGAGCTCTTTACTGAAGTCGACGGATGTTCGCTGTTTTCCTTCGATGCACATGGCATACGTGAAGGACTGGTTCGGGACCGCGGCGAGGATCCGCTTCCCCTCTTTCTCCAGTGCCACGGTGATCTCCGCGTCGGAGGGCTCAGAGGGCAGACGTTCCACGCTAACCTCTATTATATTAAATTTACAAAAGGCGGTCAATCGCTTCCTGTATTCGTCCTGAGCCGCCTGCAGGTACTTCTCCTTGAGTTTCCCCGGGACGATGACGGTGACGTTCAGCATGAGGGCACCTCTTTCAGGAGGACGCTGTTGCGGGGCGCCACGTCGAGGAGGCAGTCCGCGCCGACTTTCGCGCCGCCGGTGAGCAGCATGGAAGCGGTCGTCTGGTAGGCGAGGTCCGGGACATTGTTCTCGGAGCTCAGGTGGCCGAGGATGAGCTGGTGCGTGCCCGACCGGACGAGGTCCAGCGCAGTGTCCGCGGCGTCATCGTTGTTGAGGTGGCCGAGTTCCGAACTGATGCGCTGTTTCAGCACGTAAGGGTACGGGCCGTTGAAGAGCATGCCGAGGTCGTGGTTCGACTCGAGCAGCACCGCCTCGCTCCCGAGGATGGCGCTCTTCACCTCTTCGGTCATGATGCCGAGGTCGGTGGCCACCGAGACCCGCCGGCCGCTGGGCAGGGTGATGGAGTACCCCATGCCCTCTGCGCAGTCGTGGGACGTGTGGAAGCACTGTACGTGGAAGTCGCCGATGTCGGCCGTGTTTGTCATCTGGAAGACCGGGAAGTCCCCCTTCAGATGGCCCTTCTCATCGAGGGCCTCCAGCGTGCCGAGAGACGCGTAGACCGGGATGTGGTACCGGTTCGCGAAGACCCGGAGCCCGCAGATGTGGTCCGTGTGCTCATGGGTGATGAAGATGGCGTGGATCTGCTCGGGCGACAGCCCCATCTCCTGCAGCGCGAGCGTCGTCTGTTTCGCGTTCTTCCCCACATCCACCAGGATGCCGCCGGAGCGGTCCCCGATGTAGGTGGAGTTGCCGCTGCTGCCGGAATACAGGGTCCCGAAGACTTCTCCGCTCATCGGTCTCCTCCTCTCATTGCAATAAAAGAAGGGGTGCGTTTCGAACGCACCCCCTGTCAGTCTGTTCAGCCCGCGTTCTGGATCTTGTCAGGGTGGTCCAGAATGGGTTCGCGGGAAATGTCTGCGCCCAGAGCCGAGAATTTCTCGACGACGTTCTCGTAACCGCGGTCGATGAAGATGATGTTCTCGATCTCCGTGTGGCCTTTGGCGGCGAGACCGGCGATGATCATGGCGGCGCCGGCGCGAAGGTCATAGGCTTTGACCGGGCAGCCGTTCAGGTGGTCGACGCCCTGGATGATGGCCACTTTGCCGTTGACTTCGATGTGAGCGCCCATGCGGGTCAGCTGGTCGACATATTTGAACCGGCTGTCCCAGACGCCTTCCGAGACGATGCTGGTGCCATTGGCAAGGCACAGGGCCGCTGCCATCTGGGGCTGCATGTCGGTCGGGAAGCCCGGATGGGGCATGGTCTTGATGTTGACTTTGGTCAGCGGTTTGTCCGCAATGACCCGGACAGCATCGTCATGTTCCTCGACGCGGACACCGGCTTCGACCAGCTTCGCGATGATGGACTCAAGATGCTTCGGGACGACGTTGCGGACCAGTACATCGCCACCGCAGGCAGCGACGGCTGCCATGTACGTGCCGGCTTCGATCTGGTCCGGGATGACCGAGTAGTCGCAGCCGTGCATGTGGTCGACGCCTCTGATCTTGATGACGTCGGTACCGGCGCCGCGGACATCGGCACCCATGGAGTTCAAGAAGTTGGCCAGGTCGACGATGTGGGGCTCTTTCGCGGCATTCTCGATGACCGTGAGGCCTCTCGCCTTGACGGCGGCCAGCATGACGTTCATGGTGGCACCGACCGAGACGACGTCCATGTAGATGGAGTTGCCGGTCAGGTGGTCGGCTCTTGCGTGGACGAACGCGTTCTCCTCCATGGAGACGGTGGCGCCCAGCATTTCGAACCCTTTGAGGTGCTGGTCGATGGGACGGACCCCGCCGAAGTCGCAGCCGCCGGGCATGGCGACACGGGCTTTGGAGCAGCGGCCGAGCAGTGCGCCCAGCAGGTAGTAGGAGGCCCGCAGATGACGGGTCAGCTCGTAGGGTACGGTATAGGAACTGATGATCGACGTGTCGATCTCATAGGTGTGCGGGTTGATGGCGCGGATGCGGGCACCCATCGCCTCCAGCATCTCCAGCATGCATTTGACGTCGGAAATGTTGGGGATATTCTCAATACGGCAGGGACCTTCCGCCAAAAGGGTGGCCGGCAGAATGGCGACGACGGAGTTCTTGGCACCGCTGATGTCGACGACGCCCTCCAGTCGTTTCCCTCCGTTGATGCAAAACTTATCCAAAATTTCACTCTCCTGATTTCGTTCTCACGATTTCTCGAAGGTATAAATTAGTATATATAGTGCTCAAATCTGAGTTATTATACCACCAGTTCCAACAATTGAAAAGTCTTCGGCAGGCCTTTTTGGAGTAGACGAACAAAAATCGGCAAATTATCCGATTTCGCTTCCTCACGGGGCAATGAATTCGTACAAAAAGTTATCATCAAAAAAAGACCCTGTCCCGAAATACGGGACAGGGCCTCGGAATAACCGTTGTTATGCCGTTTCCTTAGCCGGGAAGGCCTTTGGACTTGAGCCAGTCGGTGATGTCATTGTAGACCTCTTCTTTGCAGTCGTCGCGGAAGAGCTCATGACGATAGGACTTGTACCATTTTGTGGTGTGGTCTTTGATGCCGGCTTTGTCCATCCAGCGGTCGGCGAATTTGACACCGATGCCGCAGAAGCCGATGATGTCCTGAGTACCGGCGACGACGAGAACGGGAAGGTCCTTCGGCATCTTCCTGGCCCAGAGGGTACCGGCGGAACGGGCTGCGAGAGCGCCCAGCATGGCAAGGAGGCCGGGGGTGTAATAAACGGTGATCATCGGGTCTTTCAGGTAGTCAGCACGGTTCTCTTTGCTGCGGGAAAGCCAGCCGGTGGAGAACATGTTGTTGGTGACTTTGATCTCAAGGTCTTTGACCGGAGCCGCGGTGAAGAGCGGGACCAGCGGGTAAATGAGTAAGCGGAAGGGGTTGCCGAAGAAGTCGCCGGAACCGCAGTAAACGGTGGCAGCAAGTTCTTTGCCATAGGTGGCGCCATAGATCTTGGCGACGAAGGAACCCATGGAGTGACCGACAAGGATCTCGGGAAGGCCGGGATGCTCGGAGACAGCGATGTCTCTCATCTTGTGCATATCTTTGATGACGATCTTGTCAGCGCCTTTCGGGCACTTACCGATGTTGCGAAGGTTCTGCTCCTCGCCCATAGCAGTTTTGCCGTGGCCGACATGGTCTTCGCCGTAAACAGCGTAACCGGCTTTGGCGAGATGCTCGCCGATGCCGTGGAAACGGTCGATATGCTCGCAGACACCGTGAGCGATGAGGGCGACGCCCTTGGTCTCGACGGAGTCATCGATCCAGGTCAGGTAACGGACGCGATCTTTGCGGTCGGTGGATTCGAAAAATCTTTCTTCACATTTGATGGACATGTTTCTTCCTCCTGTTTCTACTCACTTTTCCAGCTCGAGTGAGTTTCAAAATCACCTAAAATTTTAGCATAGACAATGAACAATTTCTACATAAAAAATCAAATTGTCCTGAATAATTTGACAACATTCCACATTTGTCTACTCACCGCTTCAGCAAACCGGACATATCTTCCGGAAGTGGAGCGTCAACGGAAATGTGCGCGCCGGTCACCGGATGGGTCAGTTCGGCATGGGCACAGTGGAGGGCGTGCCGGGCGATCTCCTCCGACGGGGTCCCGTAGAGGGTGTCCCCCACCAGCGGGGCGCCGACGGACGCGAAGTGGACACGGATCTGATGGGTCCGCCCGGTCTCGAGCCGGACCCGGCACAGCGTGCGGTCGTCGAAGGTCTCAAGGGCCTCCCAGTGGGTGACGGCCCGGTCGCCCCGCTCGTCGACGACCCGCATCGTGAGGATGGGGTCCGGGCGGTAGATGGGCGCGTCGATGGTACCGCTGCCCGTGAGACGGGCGGAGGGCACCGCGAGGTACTCCTTCTTCACGCCCCGCTGCAGCCGGTCGGCGGCATAGGCGTTGAGAGCGCAGACGACGGCGCCGGACGTGCCTTTGTCGAGCCGGCCCACCGCCCGGAACACGACGGGGTCTCTCCCCGCTTCCGTCCGGTGGAACGTGATCCAGTTGGCCAGCGTGTCGCCCTGGTGGTTATGCGACGGGTGCACCGCCATGGTGCCCGGCTTGTTCACGACGAGCAGGTCTTCGTCCTCATAGAGGACCTCGGGGAGCGTCCCTTCGAGGAACTCCGGATCCGGCATGGGAGGCAGCTGCTCCACGGGGTCGTCCGGCAGGTTCACGGTCAGTACATCGCCCACGGAAAGGCGGTCGATGGTCCGCACCGGTTCCCCGTTCAGAAGGATGCCGTCATCGTAGGTCTTGAGGTTCCGGATGACACGAGAAGAAAGCCCTGCACAGCCTCTCAGGTAATGCAGGACTTTGCGGTCTTGGTATTCGGATGGAATGGTGAAGGTCAGCGTGCGCATACCGTTCCTCCCGTCAGCGGGCTCAGTGCTTCTTCAGCAGCCGGACCGCCGTCATCTTGGCCTTTTTCGCCTTCGGCATGAGTTCTTTGTAGAGCCAGTACCGGAAGCTGTTGCCGACGAGGATGTACTCGCCGATGTACTCCGTGTAGTGGGCGCCGAAGCTCAGTTTGAACTTGCTGATGCCCACGAAGTCTTCGTTCGGAGACAGGGGGCCGAGGGCGCCGTCCGGTTCCATCGTCTCGGGGGAGTCACAGAGGACATAGCCAAGGTCGTGGTAGTCCATTCCAAGATCGATGCTCCGGAGCAGTCGGAGGTAGTTCATATAGTGGCTCGAACGGGTGTTGTTCCGGACGATGTTCCGGGTCCCGCCGAAGACACAGTTGGCAAAGCCGCCGTAACGGATGGTGAGACCGCCGGCCACCGGGATGCGGGCATCTTCCGGATAGTCTTTTGTCTCTTCCATGCGTTCGTTGTAACTTTTTGTGTTCTTGTCGATGACATCGATGTCGTTCTTGAGACCCTTGATCTTTTTCTGGGGCGCGGTCTCGAGGGCGGCCACTTTTTTCTCCCGCTCCGCGAGCCGGGCGTTCTGGAGCTGAGTGTCCTTTGCCTTGTCGTAGTAGACGATCATGATGTCGGTGTAATCCTTCAGCGTCCCGAAGAGGAGCATCAGGTAGTCGTTGTCTCTGTGGACGAAGTCGTTGCGTTCGGACGTGTCATCCATGACGGAGACGAAGGCGTCGAGCAGTGCCGGGTCGTTCTGCACGTCTTCAAAGGAGTAGGTCTCGCACTCGAGGCCCCGGGACTCGCCGACACGGACCGAGTAACGGACGCCCTTTTCGCACTTCTTCAGCAGCTGCTTGCCGGGGATGAGTTCCCCGTTCTCGTCCCGCAGGGGGATGAGCGTCTGCACCGGGTGCTTGTAGGTGTAGGACGGCAGGTCGGTGTTGAGCTGATAGCCGATGGAGGTCAGGAGCTTGTGGGCGGCGTGGCCCTCCTCCTGCTGCTCTCCGTCGATGCGCAGCGGGACCGGCGGGTCGATGATGGTGCAGAAGGCCTTATGAGCCTTCATCTCTGCGGCGATGAACGTCGCGAACTCCTTCTGGAGCGCTTCGTTCGTCATGTCAGAGACCGTGCCGTAGGGCACATACCAGAGCTTCCCCGCCACCGGGAGGTCGCGCTCCAGGACAAGACAGGTGAGGACACGCTCGCCCGCTTCGTCGAAGCCGGCGTAGAAATGGGGTGCCCAGGCCGTCTTGACCTTCGGCCAGAGGGAGCACTGCTGGTACTGTCCGTGGTGTTCCTCCACGAACCGGTCAAATCTTTCGAAATCGGTTTCCGTACGGAATGTATACATGCTTTCTCCTTACAGTTCGATGCCCCGTTTTTTGAGGGCTTCTTCGATGCATTGTTCTTCGTTGAAGGGCTCTTTTTTGCCCCGTACTTTCATGAAACGCTCATGTCCCTTGCCGCAGCACAGGAGGAAGTCTCCGGGCTCCAGCATGGCGACCGCGTAGGCGACGGCCTCTTCCCGGTCCGGGATGACGACGTACTTTCCGGCGCCGCCGGCCTTCTCGACATACGAGGCGATCTCGTCGGCGATCTTCTTCGGGTCCTCGAACCCGGGGTCGTCTTCGGTGACGACCGTGAAGTCCGCCAGCCGGCCGCTGGTGGTCCCCAGTTCTTCCCGGCGCAGCTGCGCGCGGTCTCCGACGGAGCCGAACAGGGTGATGATGCGTTTCGGACCGTAAGCTCTCACGGTCTTGATGATGCCCTCGAGACTGATGTCGTTGTGGGCGTAGTCGATGATGATGCCGAAGTCCTTCGACAGGTACTTGATCTGACACCGTCCGGGGACGCGGACCGTCCGCAGCCCCTCCTTCGCCTGCGCGAGGTCGAGGCCCATGAGTTCGCAGACCGCGAGGACCGCGAGGGCGTTGTGGACAGAGAAGTCGCCGGGAAGGCTGATCTCGAAGGTGTCCTCCTTCTCCCCGTTTCTCAGGAAGTCGAAGCGGATGCCCATGAAGTCGTCGGAACGGGTCGGGACCATGTTCTCGGCCCGGAACTCGTTCTGTTCCGAGAGGCCGTAGAAGATCTTCCGGCCGGGAACGGCTTCCAGCATGTCTGCCGCCGCGGGGTCGTCCCCGCAGGCCGCCGCCTGGCTGCACAGAGAGAAGAACGCTTTCTTGAAGCTGTAGTACTCCTCGTAGGTCTTGTGCTCGTGTCCTCCGATGTGGTCGGGCGATATGTTGGTGAAGATGCCGCAGAAGAATTCGAGGAAGTCGGTCCGGTGCCATTTGACACCGAGGCTCGAGACTTCGATGGCCACGGCTTTCACGCCGTCGTCCGCCATCTGCCGCAGCAGTTTCTGGGTCTCATAGGACTCCGGGGTGGTGTTGACCGTCGGCACCTGTTTCCCGTTCCAGGACGCGCCCGCCGTGCCGATGAGCCCCGTGGGGACCCCGGCCTTTTCCAGGACGGACTGGAGGATGTAGGTGATGGAGGTCTTGCCCTTGGTGCCGGTGATGCCGATGACCTTCAGGTCCCCCGACGGGTGGCCGAAGAAGGTGTCGGACAGTTTCGCCAGTGCCACCCTGGTGTTTTCCACCACGATGATGTATGGTGCTTTCGGTACATCGCCAAGGTTTGCGGTCTCTTCGTGGCCCGCCTCGAGGACGAACACGCGGCAGCCCGCGTCGTAAGCGTTCCTCGCGTATTTGTGGCCGTCGGTCTCCGCGCCGACCATGCAGACGAAGAGGGTGCCCTCCACTGCCTTGCGGGAGTCATAGACGACATCGGAGATGTCGGTCTGAAGTGCTGAGTCCGGCCCCGAGACCGAGGTGGTCGCGAGCCCGGCGAGCAGTTGTTCGAGTAACATAGTTCCTCCGGATCGTGTCAAGACGTTCTTTACGTCGTTCGAAAAGTTATCTGACAGAAATTATAGGTTCTTGCAAATAGAAAAGCAAGACCTTATAATACTTCTTAAACTATTGTTGAATCTCATTTTACTGGAGGCGCTTTCATGGCTAAAGCACTTGCGACCAAGTACGACCCGTCAGAGTTCGAAGACAAGATCTACGACTTCTGGCAGGAGAACAAGTACTTCCACGCGGAACCTGACGAGACGAAGAAACCGTACACGATCGTCATCCCGCCCCCCAACATCACGGGTCAGCTCCACATGGGCCACGCCCTTGACAATACGCTGCAGGACATCCTCATCCGCTATCACCGGATGAAAGGGTTCGATACCCTCTGGGTCCCCGGCACCGACCACGCGTCCATCGCCACCGAAGCCAAGATCGTGGAGGCGATGAAACAAGAAGGCATCTCGAAAGAGGACATCGGCCGCGAGGCGTTCCTCGAAAGAGCCTGGGACTGGCGTCGTCAGTACGGCGGACGCATCGTCGAACAGCTCAAGAAACTCGGTTCCTCCTGCGACTGGGACCGGGAACGGTTCACCATGGACGAAGGCTGTTCCAAGGCCGTCGTCGAAGTCTTCAACCGCCTCTATGAGAAGGACCTCATCTACCGCGGCGAGCGCCTCATCAACTGGTGCCCCCACTGCATGACGTCCATCTCCGACGCCGAAGTCGAATACGAAGAGAAAGACGGTGCGTTCTGGCACCTGCGCTATCCCTTCGCCGACGGTTCCGGCTACCTGGAGCTCGCCACCACCCGTCCCGAGACCATGTTCGGCGATACCGCCGTCGCGGTCAACCCGGAGGACCCCCGCTACAAGGACAAGATCGGCCAGATGCTCATCCTGCCCCTCGTCGGCAAGGAGATCCCCCTGGTGGGCGATGAACACGCAGACCCCGAGTTCGGGACCGGTGTCGTCAAAATCACCCCGGCCCACGACCCCAACGACTATGAAGTCGGTCTGCGCCACGACCTTCCGATCATCAACGTCATGACCGATGACGGCCGCATGAACGAGAACGTTCCGGAGAAGTACGTCGGCATGACCACCGAAGAGTGCCGCAAGGCCTGTGTGGCCGACCTCGAGGAACAGGGTTACCTCGTCCGCGTCGAGCCCATGAAGCACAACGTCGGCACCTGCTACCGCTGCGGCACCGTTGTCGAGCCCCGCATCTCGAAGCAGTGGTTCGTCAAGATGAAGCCCCTGGCAGACCCGGCCATCGACATCGTCCGCTCCGGCAAAGTCCAGTTCGTCCCGTCCCGCTACGACAAGATCTACTTCCACTGGATGGAGAGCATCAAGGACTGGTGCATCTCCCGTCAGCTCTGGTGGGGCCACCGCATCCCCGCCTGGTACTGCGACGACTGCGGCGAGATCACCGTCTCCCGCGGCACGCCCTGCAAGTGCGAGCACTGCGGCAGCGAACACATCCATCAGGACGAAGACACCCTCGACACCTGGTTCTCCTCTGCCCTCTGGCCCTTCTCCACGCTGGGCTGGCCGGAAGAGACCCCCGAACTGAAACACTACTTCCCGACCAACACCCTGGTCACGGGTTATGACATCATCTTCTTCTGGGTCGCCCGCATGATCTTCTCCTCCGTCGAGCAGATGGGCACCTATCCCTTCGACACGGTCTTCATCCACGGCATCGTCCGCGATGAGCAGGGCCGCAAGATGTCGAAGTCCCTCGGCAACGGCATCGACCCGCTGCTCGTCATCGACAAGTACGGCGCAGACGCCCTCCGCTTCACCCTCGTCACCGGCAACAGCCCCGGAAACGACATGCGTTATTCCGAGAAGAAGGTCGAGGCCTCCCGGAACTTCGGCAACAAGATCTGGAACGCGGCCCGCTACATCCTCATGAACCTCGACGGTTCCGAGGGTCCGGCGCACCTGCCCGCCATCGAGGACCTCGCCATCGAAGACAAATGGATCCTCTCGAAGTTCAACACCCTCTGCAAAGAGGTCAGCGAGAACATCGACAGTTACGAACTGGGCGTGGCCCTCGCCAAGCTCTACGACTTCATCTGGGACCTCTTCTGCGACTGGTACATCGAGATCTCCAAGATCCGTCTCCAGGAAGGCGGCAAGGGTGCCGAGACCGCGAAGGCTGTCCTCATCTACTGCATGGACGGCATGCTGAAGCTGCTCCACCCCTTCATGCCCTTCCTCACGGAAGAGATCTGGCAGTCCCTGCCCCATGAAGGCGACACCATCATGCTGGCTCCCTATCCGGAGTACACCGACGCCCTCGACTTCTCCGAGGAGGAGACCGAGTTCGAGCGCATCATGACGGCGGTCCGCACCATCCGCGCCCGCCGTTCCGAGATGAACGTCCCGCCGTCGAAGAAGTCCGCGGTCCACATCGACACGACCTTCGAAGACACCTTCAAGGCCGGCGTCGTCTACATCCAGAGACTGGCTTCCGCCACGGAAGTGACGGTCGGCGGAGACTTCGACACTGAAGGCGCCGTCAACATCGTCACGGCCGACGCGCAGATCTACCTGCCCATGAACGAGCTCGTGGACCTCGACGCCGAGAAGGCCCGCCTCGGGAAGGAACTGGAAAAAGCAAAGAAAGACCTCGGGTTCTTCGAGAAGAAGCTGAACAACCCGGGCTTCGTCAACAACGCTCCGGCGGCGGTCGTCGAAAAAGACCGTGCCTCTGCGGACAAAATCAGAGATAAGATCAAACTGCTGGAAGAAAGCCTGCAGAATCTGGCTTAACGACAAGACCGGGAAGGACGGCCTTCCCAGTCTTACTCTCTTTTCTGGAGATGATTTCAAATGCTTTTTGAGAAGAAAAAGTCTGCCCTCATCGTCGGCTGCGGCCGGCTCGGAGGGCACATCGCCGAATACCTGGCAGAGCAGGGCGTCCGTGTCACCATCATGGACGAGAACCCCGAGTCCTTCCGCCGCCTCTCCGAGTCCTTCGGAGGCCTGCTGCTGCAGGGCAACGGCATGAACGAGGACCAGCTGATCCGGGCCGACATCGAGCATGCGGACCTGTTCATCGCCGCCACCGGCAACGACAACCGCAACAACCTGCTCGCGCAGATCGCCTGCCGCATCTACCACGTGCCCCATGTGTTCGCGCGGTTCGACGACGCCAACATCGGAAAACTCGTGGAAGACCTGCCCATCCGGGCCATCTTCCCCTTCACCCTGTCCCTCTCGGAGTTCGAGAAGGACTATGACTTTCTGTTCGGAGAGGAGGACTGAGCATGCATATCGTCATCGCAGGCGGCTATGAGCAGACCGACTTCCTCATCGAGAACCTCAAGGAGAACGGTCACAGACTCACCGTCATCAACGAAAACCGCGGCTACTGCGAGAAGCTGTCGGCACACCACGGCCTGCCGGTCTTCCACGGCGACCCCACCCGGTTCTACGTGCTGAACGACGCCGATATCGACGGCGCGGACGTCCTGGTCGCACTGTCGGAACACGATGAAAACAACCTGACGGTCTGTCAGTTCGCGAAGAAGTGTTTCCACATCGCCCACACGGTCTGCACGGTCCGGAACCCGAAGAATGTCGGGCTCTTCCAGGAACTGGGCATCGACCACGTCCTGAGTTCCACCCACATGGTCGCGAAGTTCCTGACCGAGGCTACCACCATCCATGACCTCGTCGAGACCCTTCCTCTGGAAGACAACCGGGTCAACCTGTTCTCGGTCGTCCTGAAGGGCGAGGAGCACTGCATCGGTCACACCCTCATGGACATCACGCTGCCGGGCAACACCATCATCGGGTGCATCATCCGCCGGAACGGCGCCATGGTGGTCCCCTCCGGCACCGACACGCTGGAGTCCGGCGACAAGCTGTACATCCTGACCGCTCCCGGCCAGCAGGACGCTGTCCTGAAAGCGCTGAAGGGGTGAGTGTATGTCACAGACCGCTTCTCCCAAGCTGGACCGGATCGCGCTGATCCGCTCCCTCGGGTTCCTCTGCTTCATGCTGACGGTCATCCTGCTGGCGCCCCTCGTGCTGCTGGCGTTCTGGCCGGAGGAATCCCATGAGGCGAAGGCCTTTCTGGTCCCCTCTGCCCTCTCGCTCCTGCTGGGCGGCATCTTGATCTCCCTCTCCCGGGGACAGCATGCCCTCGTGCTCCGGAAACACGCAAGCTCCATGATCCTGCTGGTCCTCTGGACGGTGGCGGTGGCCATCTGCGCCATCCCCTTCCTCATGGTCGGCTATTCGGTGCCCCAGGCCTTCTTCGAGTCCATGAGCGGACTCACCACCACCGGGCTCTCCGTCACCGACGTCGAGGCCGTGAGCCACATGGTCCTCCTCTACCGGTCCCTCCTCCACCTCATCGGCGGCGTCGGACTGGTCCTGGTCCTGACGGCCATCCTCGCGAACCACTACGGCATGCAGCTCTTCACGGCCGAAGGCCACACGGACCGGCTCTCCACGAGCCCCTTCCGTTCCGCCCGCACCATCCTCAGCCTCTACGGCGGGTTCATCATCGCGGGCATCATCCTCTATGTCCTGTTCGGCATGCCGCTCTTCGACGCCATCAACTATTCCATTTCGGCGGTCGCCACCGGCGGCTTCTCCATCCACACCGACAGCATCGGGCATTACCAGAGCGTCCCCATCGACCTCATCACGATGCTCCTCATGCTCCTCGGCGCCACGAACTTCATGGCGAGTTCCATGCTGTTCCACGGCAAGATCCGGGACTTTTTCACCCACATCGAAGTCCGCTGTGTCACGGTCCTTCTGGCCATTGCGGGACCCGTCGGTGCCGTCCAGCTCGTGGTGGACCACGTGTCCCCCTCCGTGCTTCTGGCGATCGACCAGTCCTTCTTCCAGATGATCTCCATCCTCTCGACCACCGGGCTCACCAATGTCGATGACTACCTGCACGTCTGCGGGTTCGCCATCGTCCCCGCCATCGTCCTCATGTTCGTCGGCGGCAACACCGACTCCACCGCGGGCGGTCTCAAAGCGTTCCGCTTCGCCCTCGGCGCCAAGAGCCTTTACTGGGACTTCCGGGACGCCCTGCGCTCCGAGCGCACCGTGAGCCCGCGGAAGATCCGCCGCTTCGGCGTGGAGCGCTCCGTCACCCGCGCGGAGACGAGCCAGAACTACGCCTATGTCATCGCGTACTTCACGATCGCCTGCCTCGGCACCTTCGGCCTCATGCTCTGCGGCTACAGCGTGCAGGACTCGTTCATCGAGTTCGTCTCGGCCCTCGGCACCGTCGGCCTGTCGGTCGGCGTGACCGCGGCCACCGCGTCGGCGCCCACCCTCTGGATCCTGACCGTCGCCATGCTCATCGCCCGACTGGAGATCTTCGTCTTCCTGTTCGGCCTCGCACGCATCGGCGCCAACATCCGGGACATCCGGCGCAACCGGCGGATCCGTCAGAAAGAGTGGGCCCCGAGACTTCGCAAAATGGAGGATGACCATGGCTGAACTGAACATCGTGCTCGTCGAGCCGGAGATCCCCCAGAACACCGGTAACATCGCCCGCACCTGCGCCTGCACCGGTGCCCGTCTCCACATCGTGAAGCCGATGGGCTTCACGGTCACGGACAAGCACCTGAAGCGCAGCGGCCTCGACTACTGGCAGTACCTGGACCTCACCTACTATGAAAACCTCGACGACTTCTTCGAGAAGCACCCCGACGCGGCCTGTTATTTCTTCACGACGAAAGCGGTACATCGCCACAGCGACCCGGTCTACCCGGACAAGGCATACCTCTTTTTTGGCAAGGAGACCGCCGGCCTCCCCGAGGAACTGCTCCTCGCCCACCCCGACACCTGCGTGCGCATCCCGATGATGGATGAGTGCCGCAGCCTGAACCTGTCGAACTCTGTCGCCATCGGTGTTTACGAGGTCCTTCGGCAGTGGGATTACCCCGAGTTGCAGTGCTCCGGAGAACTTCACCGGTACCGCTGGACCGACGCCAACGACCTGTAAAACGAAAAAACAGAATTGTTCGAAAAAAACTGTCGTTAAACTTTTGACTATAGGCAAAAATCCTATATAATAGAAATGGTCGTTATTTACCAACTATAATTCATGAAGGGATGAGATACATCATGAAACTCAACAAGAAGACCGTTGACGACATCAACGTAAAGGGCAAGAAAGTCCTCGTACGCTGTGACTTCAACGTCCCCCTGAAAGACGGCAAGATCACCGACGAAAACCGTCTGGTCGCCGCACTTCCCACCATCAAAAAACTCGTCGCGGACGGCGGCAAAGTCATTCTTTGCTCCCACCTCGGCAAACCGAAGGGTGAACCGAAGCCCGAACTGTCCCTCGCTCCCGTCGCAGTCCGCCTCGCAGAGCTCCTGGGCCAGCCCGTCACCTTTGCAGCCGATGACAATGTGGTCGGCGAGAACGCAAAAGCAGCTGTCGCTGCCATGAACGACGGAGACATCGTCCTCCTTCAGAACACCCGTTACAGAGCGGAAGAGACCAAGAACGAAGCTGCGTTCTCCGAGGAACTCGGTTCCCTCGCTGACGTCTTCGTCAACGACGCGTTCGGCACCGCCCACCGCGCCCACTGCTCCACCGTCGGCGTTGTCGATTACGTCGATGAAGCAGTTTCCGGTTATCTCATCGCCAAAGAAATCAAATACCTCGGTGAAGCGGTCGAAGACCCGAAGAGACCCTTCGTCACCATCCTTGGCGGCGCCAAGGTCGCGGACAAGCTCAACGTCATCGAGAACCTTCTGGCCAAGGCCGACACCCTCATCATCGGCGGCGGCATGGCCTACACCTTCGTCAAGGCCCAGGGCGGCGAGATCGGCACTTCCCTCGTCGACGACACCAAGCTCGACTACTGCCGTGAAATGCTCCTGAAGGCTGCTGAGAACGACGTCAAGATCGTCCTTCCCGTCGACACCGTCGTCGCGAAGAACTTCCCCGATCCCATCGACGCTCCCATCGAGACCGAAGTCGTTTTGACCGACGCCATCCCGGCCGACATGATGGGCCTCGACATCGGCCCGAAGACCGCTGAGATCTTCGCGAAGGAAGTCTCCGCAGCGGCCACGGTCGTCTGGAACGGTCCCATGGGCGTCTTCGAGAACCCGATCACTGCCAAGGGCACCCTCGCGGTCGCTCAGGCGCTTGCTGATTCCGATGCCGTTTCCGTCATCGGCGGCGGCGACTCCGCAGCAGCGGTCAACCAGCTGGGTCTCGGCGACAAGATGACCCACATCTCCACCGGCGGCGGCGCTTCCCTCGAGTTCCTCGAAGGCAAAGAGCTTCCCGGTATTGCCGCAATGGCTGACAAAGACTGAGTCCAGTCTTTTGTATAAACCAATCTGTATCAAGTGAAAAAGAGGTAGATTCCAATGAACAAAGCACTTCGCAAAGCCGTTATCGCCGGCAACTGGAAAATGAACAAGACTCCGTCCGAGGCCAAGGCGCTCATCACTGAGCTGAAGCCCCTCGTAGCGAACGCAGACTGCGACGTCGTCATCTGTGTCCCCTATGTCGACCTGCAGGTCGCCCTCGAAGAGACTGCCGGTTCCAACATCCATGTTGGTGCTGAGAACTGCCACTGGGCTGAAAGCGGCGCCTTCACCGGCGAAGTTGCTGCTCCCATGCTGAAGGAAATGGGCGTTGAGTACGTCGTCATCGGCCACTCCGAGAGAAGACAGTACTTCGGCGAGACCGACGACACGGTCCGTGACCGCACCCGTGCCGCTCTCGACAACGGCCTGAAAGTCATCCTCTGCGTCGGTGAGACCCTCGAGCAGAGAGAGAAGAACATCACCTTCGAGACCATCGCCATCCAGACCAAGATCGCTCTGACCGGCGTTTCCGAAGCAGAACTCGACAACGTCATCATCGCTTACGAGCCTGTCTGGGCCATCGGCACCGGCAAGACCGCGACCGACGAGCAGGCCAACGAAGTCAACCACTTCATCCGCACCCTCATTGCTGACCTCTACAGCAAAGAAGCGGCCGACAAGTTCGTCGTCCAGTACGGCGGCTCCATGAACGCCGGCAACGCGGAAGGCCTCGTTGCTCAGGAAGACATCGACGGCGGCCTCATCGGCGGCGCTTCCCTGAAGCCGGCCGACTTCGCCAAGATCGTCGAAGCTGCCAGCAAATAAGCGGCTGTAAAAAGACAAAAAAACTCCGGACCATCTGGTCCGGAGTTTTTTTGTCTTTATTTTTCAGGGCTCGACGGTTCGGTCGGCAGCACCGTGAGGTCCGGCGACCGCAGGCTCTGTGCCTGGGGCAGTTTGACCGCGAAGCAGGTGCCCCGCTCGTCAGAGAACGCCAGGCTGATCTCGCCGTTGTGCTTCTCGACGATCTTCTGGGCGATGGAGAGGCCGAGGCCGTAGCCGCCCTTCTCCCGCACCCGGGACTCATCGACCCGGTAGAACCGTTCGAAGATGTGCTCTGCCCGGTCCTTCGGGATGGGCGTGCCGGTGTTCGTGACCGTCAGGATCTCCGTACGCCGGGGGCCGGAGGCCAGTTTCACCTGGATGGTGCCGCCCTCATCGACATACTTGGTCGCGTTCTCGACGAGGATCATGACGACCTGTTTCAGCCGTTCGAAGTCTCCGACGACCTGGGAGGTCTCGACGATGTCGGACTCCAGGGAGATGTTCCGCTCGAAGGCCAGAGCCTCTGTCGTCAGGACGACTTCTTCCGCCACGTCGGAGAAGTTGATGACGCGGAAGTTGTAATACATGTCCATGGCCGCGTCGGAACGGGCCAGGAAGAGCATCTCGTTCACGAGTTTCGACATGCGGTTCGCTTCCGACTTCGTGCTGTCGATCCACTTGCCGGACTCCCGGACCGTTTTTTCCGGGCTGGACTCCAGGATGTCGAGGTTCGCGAGGATGACCGCGATCGGCGTCTTCAGTTCATGGGACGCGTCGGCGATGAACTGCTTCTGGGTCCGGATGGCTTCGTCGACGGGCAGGATGGACCGCCGTGCCATGAACTCACAGAGCAACAGGATGAGGATGAGTAGGATGAACGCAAGGGCGATGTACATCCGGAACTGGAAATAGGTCGCTTTCAGTTCGCTGCTCCGGTCCATGAGGGCCACTTTGGTCCCGATGCCTTTCAGAGGCTGTTTCATGTACCGGATGTTGATCTGGACGATGCCCCGGTCGTTCTCTTCGGCCAGCACGGCCCGGGCGATCTCTTCCTGACTGTTGGTCACCCGTTCCCGGAACGTCTTTCCGGGAGCCAGAAAGGCCAGGATGTCGCCGTCTTCCGAGAGGATCATGACCGCGGATTCATCCTTCATTTCCAGCTCTTCCCTGTTGATCTCCGCCGTGTCCGGCGCGCCGTCCTTTCCTTTCAGGACCGTGACGGTCTGTGGGATCACTCCGCTCAGGAGTTCCCGCATGGAGTCTTCCGAGTTATTCTGCCCATACGTATAAGAGGCAACGATCAGAAGTGCCGTTGTCCCGACGAGTATGATGAGTGCCAGTACCATCATGTCCAGGACGAACCGGCGTCGAAGTTTTGTCAGCACGTTATGCGCTCACCTCCAGGCGATAGCCGATCTTCCGGACGGTCGTGATGCTGACTCTGGAATTCAGATGTTTCAGCTTCTTGCGAAGGAAGGAGATGTAGACCTCCACGTTGTTGTCCTCGGCGTCGGACTCGGCGCCCCAGACTTTCACGATGAAGTCTTCCTTCGGGACGATGACGTTCGGCGCGGACATGAGGAGCCGCATGATCTCGAATTCTTTCGGACCGAGGGGCAGGGACTTGCCGTTGCCCTCCAGCGTGTAGTTGGACAGGGACAGGACCAGGTCCTCGTACTCGAGTTCGTCCATGACGACTTCGCCCTGACGGCGGGAGATGGCACGGACACGCGCCAGCAGTTCTCCGGGAATGAAGGGCTTGGTCAGGTAGTCGTCGGCACCGGCATCGAGGCCCTTGATTTTGTCGACCGTGTCGTCTTTGGCGGTCAGCATGATGACCGGGGTCGTGTTCTTTTCGGCGCGCATGCGGCGAACGACTTCGAACCCGTCCATCTTCGGGATCATGACGTCGAGGATGATGCAGTCATAGATGCCACTTATGGCATTGTCGAATGCGGCTTCGCCGTCATAAACGATGTCTGTGGTATACCGCTGCGCTTTCATGATCTCCCCGAGCGCTTCGGCAAGACGAACTTCATCTTCTACGATCAGAATTCTCATAATGTGTATCTCCCATTTCAGGTCTGAGACCTGCATTAAAATATCCTTAAGCCCAATTATAAACGAAAAAACAGTTCCCTTCAATAAAAGAAGCGCATTGCAGGAGCAATGCGCTATGTTCGATTGTCTTTACTTAAATGACTCTCAGGAGCCCGGTCTTCGGGTCGGCGGAGAGAACGATGTCTTCATCGGCGATGTTGAGGTAATTCTTGATGACCTCGAAGCTCTCATCGGAGATGATGTGTTCCATGCGGCAGGCATCTTCATAGGCGGTGTCCTCGTCGACGCCCATCTTCATGAGCATGTGGGACAGGACGACCTGACGCTCGTAGAGACGTGTGGCGATTTCCCGGCCGGTCTCGGTCAGGGTGATGGACTTGTCTTCATGGAACGTGATGTACCCGGACTCTCTCAGGATGGAGACGGCCCGGCTGACACTGGGTTTCGAGAACCCCATGAATTCGCTGATGTCAATGGAATGAACGGTGGACTGCTGGAGAGAAAGACGCAAGATGGTCTTGAGGTACATCTCGCCGGATTCCTGCAATTTCATGTTCAAACCTCCTTCTTTCGTTTCACTGAAAAAGGGTAAAAAAATGGAGCGGGTAATGGGAGTCGAACCCACCTATTGACCTTGGGAAGGTCACATTCTACCGATAAATTATACCCGCATAACGCTATATATTATATAAGACCATGCGGGGTTTCGTCAAGTCACACGAGGTCGAAAGACCAGACCGTTTTCCGCCGGAACGTCTTCCCCTGTTTCAGGACCGGAGCGGGTGCTCCCGGCAGGTGGATGGCATCCGGCCAGCCCTGCGCTTCGAGGGCGGCTCCGGCGAAGGACACGAGGGGCCCGTCCGCCAGTTCGATGCTTCCGTCCGCCGTGTTGCAGGTGTACATCACGAAGGCCGGCGCGTCGGTCGTCAGAGTCAGGACCCGGCCGGAAACGGCGTCCGTCATGCGGAGGGAATGGTTGCCGTCGTCCCGGAACAGGAAGGGGTGGTCGTAGCCGTGTCCCACCATGACGTTCTGCGGGTGCTCCGACGCGCGTCCCTGAGAGAACGGTTCGCCCAGGCGGAAGTCGAAGGCAGTCCCATCCACCGGCAGGATGTTGCCGGTCGGGATGAGGTCGTCCCGCAGTTCCACGAACCGGTCCACGTCGGCGATGAGCACCTGGGACAGGATGTCCCGTTTCAGGCCGCCACTCAGGTTGAAATACGTGTGGTTCGTCGGGTCGAACAGCGTGTCTTCCGTCGTCGTCGCGCGGTACTCGATCTCAAACTGACTGTTATTATTGAGGACGTATGTGACCTCAACATGAACTTCGCCGGGGAAGCCGTTCGCGCCGGCAGGGCTCGTGTAGAAGAAGGTCACGGACACTTTCTGGCGGTGGTCGCAGACGTTCGGGTCCACCATGTCGAAGACCTCGGCCTCCCACAACGCGGTGGAGAACTCCCCGTTCCCGTGCAGGTCGTTTTCGCCGTCGTTTTTCGGCAGGTCGTACATCGCCCCGTTCAACTCGAAAGAAGCGTTGTCGATGCGCCCCGCGGTCCGTCCGACGATGGCACCGAGGTACAGGCTCCCGTGGGCGATGTACCCCGTAAGGTCCGGGAACCGCAGGACAATACTCTCGACGTTGCCGTTCCGGTCCGGCATCCGCACGTCCGTGATGATGGCGCCGTAGTTGATGCACGACACCGAGACGCCATGGTCGTTCTGCAGGGTGTATTCGGTCACCGGCACCGGGCAGAGGCCCTGGGGGTCCGGGAAGGTTCTGGTCGTTACTCTCATAAAGTCTCCTTGGCAAGCAGGTCCGCCGTCTGGGGACCCTGGTTCTCATGCAGTGCGGCGATGTAATCATCCACCGCGCGGGTCAGTGCTCTCGCGATGCCCCGCTGATCGTTCAGCAGGACCTGGCGGTCGTGCTCCTTGGACAGGAAGCCGAGTTCGCAGAGGCAGCTCTCGACCCCCTGATGGTAATTCCGGTATTCGTTTGTCCCGTAGTCCGGGTTGCGGCCGTCGACGTAGGCGCCGGTGGCGATGCAGCCATACTCGCGGACCATGAAGTAGTAGTCGGTGGAAGTCGAGATGTTGTAGAACGTGTAGCCTTTCTTCCGGGCCTTGCTCTGCGCCTCCCGGATGTCCCCGTTCGTGAAGGTCTTCACGTAGACGCCCTGTGTCGACCGGCCGCCCATCGTGGAATACTCCAGGGCCGTGGCGTCCACCAGCGCGTCGGCGAGGGCCTTCGCGTAGTCGTTCCCGGCTTTGTTCGCCCGGTAGATCTGCACGCCGTTCTGGTTCGAGTGGGCGTTGTAGTTGAGGTGCAGGCTGAGGGCCAGTTTGGCCCGGGAACCGCAGGTGAGATTCACCCGTCCGTCCTTGTCGTACTCGGTGTAGGCCATGTTCACGTTCGGGTCCTCGGTGCCGTCCCGGGTCAGGAGGACTTTGTACCCGGCGCTCTCCAGGGCATCGGCAAGTTTCTTCCCGATATCGAGGACCACGTCAGATTCCCTGTACCCGCCGCTCTGGGCGCCGGGGTCCTTGCCCCCGTGGCCCGGGTCGACGACGATGTCGTAGATGTCGGAGGGCAGTCGGGACCGCTTGATATGGAACACGAGCGTCATGAGGTCTCCGAATGACTGAAACTCCGTCGTCACATGGCGGCGGCCATGTCGGTAGGGTAGTGTGTAGTAATCAATCGGGGCTTCCGGGTCTTTTCCCTTCCTCCCAGTACCGTCCTTCAGACCCCACAGGTGGATGTCACCGGTGTCATAAACCGTTTCGAGGAGCGCGACATAATCGCCTTTCGGCAGAGTGTCGAGGCAGAGCCCCTCATCGAGTTTGTCGGAGGACCAGAACGTCAGGGTCCCGGTCTTTTTGTCTACCGAGAACGGGATCTCCGACCGGTATACTTCGTCCTCTTCCCCGGTCCCGGAACGCAGGACCAGAGAGACCGTCTCGATCTCTTCCGGTCGTTCGTCGCTCCCGTCCGGGTACGTGGCAGTGCCCTCCAGCTGAAAGAATGTGCCGTAGGTGTAGTACTTTGTGACCTGCACCATTCCCCATGCACCCTGCGCGCCTTTGGAAAGAGCGTTGCAGCCGCTGAAGAGCATCGTCATCAAAAAACAGAGGAGCAGGACGGAAGTGCCTGCCCCTTTCATGCGTTGTAACGTCGTTTTCATTTCATTCTCTGTGGCGATTTACTCGCCGGCGTCGATGGTCATGAGGCGGGACATCATGCAGATGCCGGCAGCGCCTCTGGCAAGGCAGTCGTCGAGCTGCTCGCGGGACGCGCCGCCCAGCGCGTAGACCGGGACATCGACGGCGCTGCTGACCTCCTCAAGGAAGTCGAGGAGTTTGTTCTGCGTGCCGTACTCATGGGCTCCGCCGGAGGCGAGACTCGCGGTGAGGTAGGTCGCCCCGAGGGAGACCGCTTCCTTTGCGTCCTCCACGGAGTGGACCGTCGTGCCGAGGACTTCGAACTGCTTCCGGGTCTCCTCCGGCACGTCTCTCAGCTGCGAAAGCGGGATCTGCACCCGTTTGATGCCCATCTCGAGGGCAACGTTATAGAACGTGTGGACGATCATCGGGACGCCCTGCTCCTCACAGACCGGCAAAATGCGCTCGGCGAGGATGCGGTACGTGTCTTCCATGACGTCTTTTTCCCGCAGGATGACGGCTTTCGGTTTCATGGCCGCGACGATGCGCATCTGGTCCTGGAAGGGACGGTGGCAGAGGTGGCGGTCGGTGATACATATGACATTCTGAAGGTTTTGCATAGGGGACCTCCTCGTGTTGTTTTCTTCTGTTTTCATTGTATGAGAAACCGCGCTCTCCGTCAAATGGAGATGGCGATTTTCTGAGCAAAGTCCGAAAAAACGCCTTGACGCAGAACAAATGTTCGCATTAGAATAGAGACGCAAACGGCAAATGGGCGAAATGGGTAATTCGTATTTGCTGGAGGCGACCATTACGAACCACACAAACACATTCTATTTATGCATCGACCTCAAGTCGTTTTACGCGTCGGTCGAGTGCGTGGAACGGGGGCTGGACCCCATGACCACGCTCCTCGCCGTCGCCGACCCGGAGCGGACGGACAAGACCATCTGTCTCGCCATCACCCCGGCCATGAAGGCGCTGGGCATCAAGAACCGGTGCCGGGTCTTCGAGATCCCGAAAAACATTGACTACATCACCGCGGTCCCCCGCATGCACCTGTACCTCGAGTACTCGGCGCGCATCTATGGGGTGTACCTCAAGTACATCGCCAAAGAGGACATCCATGTGTACTCGGTGGACGAGGCGTTCCTCGACGTCACCCACTATCTGAACATGTACCACATGAACGCGAAAGAACTGGGGCTGCGCATCATGCAGGACATCTACGACACGACCGGCATCCGGGCCACCTGCGGCATCGGGACGAACCTGTACCTGTGCAAGATCGCGCTGGACATCATGGCCAAAAAATCCCCGGACTTCGTCGGCGCCCTGAACGAGGCGCGGTACCGACGGCTCCTCTGGGACCACCTCCCCCTCACCGACTTCTGGAGCATCGGCGGCGGGACCGTGCGCAGGCTCGCGAACTACGGCATCTACACCATGCGGGACATCGCGCACACGCCGGAGGACCTTCTGTACCGGGTCTTCGGCATCGACGCGGAACTGCTCATTGACCACGCCTGGGGACGGGAGCCCGTCACCATCGCGGACATCAAGGCGTTCCGCCCGGTGGGCCACTCGCTCTCGAGCGGTCAGGTCCTGCCCTGGGACTACGACCGGGAAGGCGGTCTGCTTCTCGTCAAGGAGATGGGCGAAGACCTCGCGCTGGACCTGCTCGGGCAGGACCTCGTGGCCGACTCCGTGACCATGACCCTCGGCTACTCGAAGGCCTCCGGCGGAGACTGGGTCCGGGGCACCCGGGTGCTCGGCCGCACCGGCGGCACGAACTCGGCGAGCGCGGTCCGGGAGTCCATCGAAGCGCTGTACGACGCCATCGCGCTCTACGACAAGCCCCTGCGGCGTATCGGACTCGCCATGAACCGGGTCCGGGAGGAAGTCTGCGTCCAGTACAGCTTCTTCGACGACCCCGCCGAGCTGGAACGGGAGCGCGCCCGGCAGCGGGCCGTCCTGTACATCAAGAACAAGTACGGGAAGAACGCCATCTTCCAGGGCATGGACCTCTTCGAGGGGGCGCGGACGCTCGAACGCAACGTGCAGATCGGCGGTCACCGGGCATAGCCATGGGCAAAAAGCCAAAGAATAAAATGGATCGGACCCAGCGGGCAAAGCAGTTCATGCCCTTCGCCGCGCTCAAAGGGTTCGAGGAAGAAATCGCGCTGGCCGAGTTCCGTCCGGTGGACAAGGTCGAGTTCTGTGAAGACGCTGCCGAAGAACTCGACCGCAAACTCCACGACATACACCCGGGAGACATGGTCGAGGTAGTCTACTACACAAAAACAGCCCGGGGAGGCACCTACCTCCGACGGACCGGCATGGTCTCCAAAGTCGATCTCGTCGACCGCACGCTCACCGTCGTAAAGACTCCCATCCCCTTTTCAGACCTCTATGACATCGGAATCACGTAAGATCCTGCCTTTCCGAAAGAATTTACCGAAAAATGAAAGAAAATATGTACATATGTGAAAATCGTGCTATAATGTGAATAATTTGTTAATAAGGAGAGGCTAGATTATGAGCAACAAAACCGGTTATCCCTCGATCGATCGCCCCTGGGAAGAGTTTTATAAGTATGGCATCCCCGACAAGCCAAACGACATGCCTTGGAACAAATACCTTGTCGATGACAATGCCATCGGTGCAAAACCCCCGCAGGGACTAACGATGTATCAGCTGATCTATGATGTCAATAAAGGCTATCCCGATCAGATCGCACTGAACTACTTCGATAAGAAGACGACGTTCGCCGAACTATTCAACCACATCGACGAGTGCGCCCGTGCGCTGACTGCTGCCGGTGTCAAGGAAGATGACTATGTTATGGTCAGCCTTGTCGACATGCCGGAAGTCGTCTACTCGTTCTATGGCGCCAACAAGATCGGTGCGGCCGTCAACCTGATCGACCCCCGTTCGGACGTCGTGACCCTGCAGCACTACATCAACCAGGTCAACCCGAAAGTCTTCATCACTCTCGACCTCAACTATCCGCTCGTCAAAAAGGCTATTGTCGGCACCAGCGTCGAAAAAGTCGTCATCGTCAGAGTCGACGACTCCATGCCGGCCGCCATCAGCCTGGGCTACAAGCTCAAGTCCCGCGGACAGCACCCGAAGATCGAGTACAATGACAGCACTCTGAAATACAAAGACTTCATCGCCGCCGGCGAAGGCACTCCCGACGTCGAAGCCGATTTCAAGGAAGATGCCTGCCGCATCATCGTTCATACCGGTGGTACGACCGGCCTGCCGAAGAGTGTCATGATCTCCGACCAGATCACGAACAACGTGGCCTGGAGCTACGGCTACATCGGTTTCCCGATCAAACGCCAGAACGTCTGGTACAACGAGCTGCCTCCGTTCATCATCTACAGTATGTTGATCAGCGTGCATCTGCCGCTGTTCTACGGTGTCACCGTTGTCCTGAACCCCGAGTTCTCGGTCGAGAAATTCGCCAAGAACTTCAAGAAGTATAAACCGAACTATGCCGGTGGTGTCACTGAGCACTGGCGTCAGCTCATTCGTTCCCCGCTGATGAAAGACTTCGACATTTCCTTCCTCATCGCGGCGGTCATCGGCGGCGACGCCTGCCCGCGTGAAGACGAGATCGAGATCGACGAGTTCTTCAAGGCCCACGGTTGTAAGTACCCCGTCATCAAGGGTTACGGCATGTCCGAGACCAGCGCCACCGTTACCACGGAGACCTGCACGGCCAACCGTTATAAGACCGTCGGCATCCCGCTTCCGGTCCACGACATCAAGATCGTCGACCCCGACGACATCAACAAAGAGCTGAAGTACGGTCAGATCGGCGAACTTCTCGTCGGCGGCCCGAACATCATGCTCGGCTACCTGGACGATCAGGAAGCTACCGATGAAATGATCTTCACCGACGATAACGGCAAACGCTGGCTCCGCACCAGTGACCTTGCCAAGATCTCCGAAGACGGTTTCCTGACGCACAAAGGCCGTCTCAGAAGAATCTACATGACCGACAACGCCGGTAACGGCGCCAAGATCTTCCCCTCCGTTCCGGAGAAAGAGATCCTTCGTCACCCGGATGTCGATGCGGTCTGCTGTGCCGGCCGTCTGAAGAAGGATTCCACCTTCTACGAGATCGTCGCATTCGTCGTCAAGAAGAACGAGCGTCCCGACGAGGAACTGACGGCAGAGCTGATCAAGCTCTGCCAGGAGAACGTCCCGAGCTACATGCAGCCGGCCGGCTTCGAGTACATCGAGGCTCTCCCGCTGACCGAGACCAACGGTAAAGTCGACTTCGTCCGCCTGGAGGAACGCGCACGCGAACTCCAGCTCGCTGAAATCTAAACATCTGAAAAGGCAAAACCACAGCGAATGGCTGTGGTTTTCCCTATTGATCTGTCAAAAAGGGGCGGCTTGCACCCATGCAGTGTATCAGCACCCGGCTCAACGGTCATCCTGAAGCTTATAAGACTCCACGGTCTCGCCATCCGGAAGACGACGCCACTTGTCGAGCATAATGTCATAGTAGCGGAAATACTCCGCTTTCTTTGCAGAAATACCGTTCCACCAGACATGGTCCCCGTTGATGACCGGCATATTGTACCAGACGCCGGGGCGGAAGACCTGTCCGACACCCCACTCTCCCAAAGTGTTCGGTGCATTCAGAGGACCGCTCTGACCAATAACATTAACAAATCCATCATGAGGCATCCAGTTCGAGCCGCGGGTAATACCGTACTGCTCATTGAGGGCCTTGTTGGTGGGAAGACCCATCAGGAGCCCAGGGAAAAAGCAGAAGAGAGCCATCGGCATGTTGGGAAAATGGAAGCCGGTCGGATTAGCATGACTGTTAGCGGCCCGGTTCGCAAAGTAATAGATGTTCGGGCTGATGACCTGGTTCGGATTGACCTCTTCCTGAACGACTTCGATCGTACATTCCCAGGCATCATTATCTTTGTCATTGACGAACGCCCGAACCCCTGCCATTCGAGAAAACGGCGAGTGGAATTTCCAGGTATCGTTCTGGTCCGGCCACTCCATAAGGCCCCACTGCTGGGTATGGAAGTTGTAATACTTCATGATCGGCGTATCGCGAAGTGCCACGTTCAGCATCATCAGACCTCCCATGACCGGTTTGATCAGGCGTTTCTGTGAAGATGCCAACGTAGTACCATTGTTGACCCCGGAGAGGGTCGCGGCACAGTGGATCAGGTCGCCATGACCGCCGAGGAACAGCGGAGACAAGTCATCGGGGTCCGTCCCGTTCCGCTCTGCCTCTGACCCCTGGATGAACAGGTTGCAGACCTCTTTGACGACCGGGCCGCCAAAGGAGTGGCCGATGATATTGAACTTTTTATGGGCATTCGTCATGCCGAGGTCTTCGAGGACACCGAACTCATAGGTTCGTCCGAACCGCGCATGCCCGGCCCTTTCGCTGTGCACTTTGCCATAGTCAACTGTGCCGCCGAACAGGTATGCCCAAAGTTCACAAGCCCGATCCCAGGCACTGTTCCAGGGACCCTGCGTCGGATGATAGCACTCATATCCATGGCGTTGCAGATGGGCAAGCAGGTTTTTGTTTCCCCTGCCCCAGTAAGGCAGGAGGTGTTCATCCAGTTTGTCGTCCTCTCCCCAGCCGGTCATGCCGTGGATGAAAACGATCGGATAATTGTTGTAATATATTTTTTCATTCGCTCTTTCCATAAACAGGACTCCTCTCCCGGAAATGATTCCGAATCCATAGTATCGGATAGTTCTTAAAAACGGTTGTAAAAAAGGCATTTGTCCACTATACAATTCCTCAGAAACGACAGATTTCTCGTCAAAGTTTGACAATTGTAAAACTTTCGTTTCAGCGATACTACAGAAGGCTCTGTTAGGATGTAAAAAAGCCAAAGGAGGTCTGCTGCATGAAGCCCAATCAAAACGCCAACAAAGTCCGGCCGGAAGAAGGGTTCACTACGTCCCCGAAAAACGAAAGCTCCGGGGAATCCCCACTCCGTTCCGCGATCGACGGAGCAGCCGCCATGGGCATGATGGTCTTTGTCTCCATTGTGGGCCATGTCGGGCCGGCGCTTCTGGCACTGGCCATCCCAGGCACTCTGCTCTGGATCATCAAAAAGTTATAAAAAGAAGGGGCAGTGTCACGGTCAGGATTTCGTGACACTGCCCCTTCTTAACGCTCCGGCCGAACGGTTCAAATCCCTCTGCCTTGTAAAATACAAAAACCAGACCATAGAAGTCTGGTTTTTGTATTTGGCGGAGAATGAGGGATTTGAACCCTCGCGGCGCTTATCACGCCCTACTCCCTTAGCAGGGGAGCCCCTTCGGCCTCTTGGGTAATTCTCCGGGTCAAAGTCAGTGACAGTATTGAGTTGTCTTCGCTGAATGCCTTAACAGTTTACCATTTTTCAAATGGTGTGTAAAGACTTTTTAGAGCCGAAAGCAAGTGCTTTCGGCTCTCTTTTGGCGGAGCGGGTGGGATTCGAACCCACGCGACACGCGAATGCCCTACCGGTTTTCAAGACCGGACTCTTAAGCCACTTGAGTACCGCTCCACATAGCGGAATAATGCTAACACAATTATTTTTTAGTGTCAACCGCCCGGAAAGATGGTGTTTTTTGAATTTTTATTGCTCTTCTCGTCTTTTTTCTCTTGTCATTTGTATACTTTTCGATAAAAGTATTGTATGATTATTAAGTATGTATGTTTACTGGGTGAGTTTGTTATATTTTTGGAGGAAACCTATGGGAAACCGAAAAGTACATCACCACTGGAAACAAGCGGTCGCGGCCCTGCTGATGCTGGTCATCTTTGCGAGCGCCACCTGTGTGACTGCCTTTGCGGAGCCGGATGGCCGTGTTCGCCAGTATAAAGTCTACACGTCCCTCGGGGACAGCTGCGGTTCCGGCTTTGGTCTGCCGGAGTACAATGCCGCCGGGAAGTTCGTCCAGTACGGACGGCGCATTACCGGTGCATACCCCGACCTCGTCGCCAATGCAGTTCGTGCCAAGAAACTAAACCAGATGTGTGTCCCGGACTTCCGAACCAATGAGCTCCGGTTCCTTCTGGATAATGGCAACCAGGGCGACTGGATCCTTGAGACGCAGGCCTGGAACATGACCCTCGGCGGATATAACAAAGAAGTCTTGAAGAGCTGGCGTCCTGCTTACCAGAAAGCTGTGAAGCAGGCAGACCTCATCACTCTTGACATCGGAGTCAATGACACCTGGTTCGACCTCATCGCCTGGGTCTACTCCGTCAAACAGGACGGTCTCGTGAGCGGCTATCCTCAGGGCACTCTGGAGCAGGAACTCGCCACCTACGGCCCTGACGTCACCATCCAGCGGAACGTCCAGGCATTCCTGAACGCCATCTTCACCCGCCCCGGCAACCTACCGACCTACGCGGGCACCTGGCTCGACATGATCATCAAGTACCTGACGGACTTCTACAATAACTACCGCGCCATCGTCAAACAGATCTATGCTCTGAACCCCGATGTCACCATCGTCGCACTCAGCAGCTATAACCCGTACAAGGCCTGGAACGTCGGCAACGCCGGCCCTATCGTCGGCGGCGGTTACACCGCGCTGAACCTCGTATACCAGCCGATGCTGAACAACATGAACCAGTTCAAGCAGTCCTTCGTGAACGAGTACCGCGGTCAGTACTATTACGTAGATGTCACACAGACCGAACTCTTCTGTGACACTCACCCGTTCCTGTCTCTCTATGAGAACACCACCATGTATGAAAACAGCGGCTTCAACCCGCACCCGACCGCAGCGGGCCACCAGTACGAAGCAGCAAAGATCATCGAAGTCCTGCCGGCCAGAGTCTATTGATCCAACAAAAAGTCAGCCCTTCACGGTTTCCCGTGAAGGGCTTTTCTCATGTCTTCTAATGTGCGCAGTCTCACACCCGCAGCGTCGCGACACTGCCGCCGGAGGGGAGCTTTCTGACATCGATCTGTTTGTCGATGCGCTGCTCCAGTTCCTCCACGTGAGAGATGATGCCGACGAGCCGGTTCTCAGCCCCCAGTTCCTCAAGGGTCTGCAGAGCTTTCTCGAGAGACTCGGCATCGAGGCTGCCGAAGCCTTCATCGACAAAAAGAGTATCGAGCTGCACTCCGCCGGACTGTTCCTGGATGAGGTCTGAAAGACCCAGAGCCAGTGCGAGGGAAGCCAGAAACGACTCGCCCCCGGAGAGCGTCTTGACAGATCGGCGCGATACATCGCCATAATGGTCGATGACATCGAGGCTCAGCGCATAACCGGAGCGCTTGTCCTCCGCTTCTATCTGACGAGCCAGTTCGTACTGCCCCCCGGTCATGGCGTAGAGACGCCGGTTCGCGAGGACCAGGACCTGATCGAAGTAGATGGCCTGCACATAGGTCTCCAGTTTCAGCCTGCCTTCGGTCGTCAGCTTGCCATTGAATACCTGGTCGAGTTCCCCGATCCAGCGTTGCTTTTCCCGAGCAGCCGAGAGTGCTTTCAAAGCCTTACCGGCATCGGCCTTGGCCCGGCTGGCGTTCTGGAGCGCAGTCGTGCAGGTGATGACCTTCTGTTCCAGGTCTTTCCCCTGTCCGGTCAGTGTTTCGATCTGACGGACCCGCGCGGCCGCAGCCTCTTTGTCAAACCCTTCCAGACCGTCCTGCAGAGTCTTCTGTCTGGCCTCCAGTTCGACTTTTGTTTCTTTCGCAGAGTCGAACGCTTTGCGGGCGTTCTCCAGTGCATCTGCCATCGCTTTCTGTTTTTCAGTCAGTTCCTGCAGCATCTCGTTTGCTTTCTGCAGGGACTCATAGGGCAGTTTCCTCTGCGCTTCTTCCAGTTCCTTCCGGAGGGCCTCTTCCTGTCCGGACAGATTGGCGATCGACGTCTTCAGCTCACCGAGTTCTTTGGCACGTACCTCATTGGCACTCTTCCGTTTCGGCAGGTCTTCCTTCAGTTCCTCAAGTCGGTCCACCTTCTTCTGCAGGTCTTCACCGGTGGTTTTCAGTTCCGACTGGAGCACCCGGTTCTCTTTCAGCTTTGCCTGTAAAGCGGAGCCGGTCTCATCGCCAAACGGAAGGTCCAGCGTTTCGCAGTCTTTGGCCAGCACCAGTTTCTGCTGCTCCAGCGCGGCACGCTGTTCTGCCACCTGAGTGGAAGCTCGTTCCGCAGCGGTTCGTGCAGTCTCTTCGTCCGCCTTGGCCTTGTCCACATCGGCTTTCTCCGGGGTGTTCTCCGGAAGGACCGCACAGTGCGGATGGCTCGTGGAGCCGCAGACCGGACAGGGTTCTCCGTCGACCAGTGTATCCGCCAGAATGCCGGCCTGGGCATTCAGGTACTGGTCTTCCAGTGTCTTCCGGAAAACCTCCGCCCTGTCGTATGTTACTTTCTTCCCGGTAAAGTCGTCCTGCAACTGTTTCAGGATCTTCTTCCCGGACACGTAGGTGTTCAGTCGTGTCTGAAGAGCGTTCAGCGCTTCGCCCCGCTCTTCGGCCGCGTCCCGCGCATGGGACCATTCGGTCAGCTCTTTCGGAGCAGAGAGCAGGCCGGCCTGCTCGGTTTCGAGGTTCGTCTGCCGCTCCTCTTCTGCGCTCTGCAGTTTCGCTTCCCGGGCAAACCGCGTCCGCTTTTCTTCAAGGTCTTTCAAAAGCGCAGCAAACGCGTTCTGCTTTTCATCGAGTTTCTCGTACTCGCCCAGCTGTTCGCGTTCGAGCGTGATCTTCGCGGCGAGCGCTTCCCGCTCCTTCGCCCATTCTTCCCTGTTCTCCGCATCGTACACAGCTTTGCTTTCCATGTATGTTTTCGCCGCAGCTTCCAGCGAAGCAACCACACCGGTCAGCTCGCCGGCCCGTTTCAGGAGAGCCTCGTCGGTACCCTTCTGCTTCTGCAATTGTCCGAGGGCCTCATCGAGTTTTTTCTTTTCGCGCTGCGCTTCTTCCAGCACTTTTTTATCCTCGTCGACCTGTTTCTCCAAAAGAGCAAGGAACTCTTCGGAACGGGCCTCTGCGGCCACGGCGTCGAAGGATTCTTCGTCTCCGAAAGAAACGGAGTCCACAATACGCCCGAGGTCCCGCTGAAGCTCTGTGCAGAGCGCGTTCTGAGCATTGGATTCTGCGTTGATCCGTTCCTGCAGCCCCGCATATCGCTCTGTCCGGAACAGTTTCGCGAGGATGGGCCCCCGGACTTTCTCGTCCGCGGTCAGCAGTTCCCGGAACTGCCCCTGAGCGATCATGACGATCTGCACGAACTGATCCCGCGTCAGGCCCAGAAGATCGATGACCGCGGCGGTCACTTCTTTGACCTTACTTCGGATCGGCGTGCCGTCTTCGTCGAAGAGGACCGCTTCCTGCAACTGGTTCTTTCCGTCGATCAGAGCTTTCCGGCGGCCTTCCTTATTCACGCACCGAAAGACTCGGTACTCTGTACTGCCACAGGCAAAGGTAAAGTCTACATAGGACGGCGCATCTTTTTCAGCATATTTGCTGGCAAAGCCTCTGGCATCCCGGTCGCTGCCGCTGGCCGAGCCATAGAGTGCATAGACGATAGCGTCAAACAGTGTGGTCTTGCCCGCTCCGGTGTCACCGGTGATGAGGTACAGTCCGCTGTCCCCGAGCTTCGAGAAGTCGATGGTCGTCTCCCCGGCATAGGGCCCGAAGGCGGACAGGGTCAGGCTCAGAGGTCTCATTCCGCGTCACCTCCCCACAGCTCGGCCATCAGGCCTTTCAGCAGGTCCTCCTGCTCCGGCTTCAGGTCTTTGCCGGTCTGGTCCCGGAAGAACCCCGCCACGAAGTCGAAGGGGTCGGTCTCCTCGAGATCCTTCACGGTGAAGCCCGAGGGGTCGAACGAACGCTCCGTCCCCTCATACCGCAAAGACAGAAGGTTCGGGTAAATGCTTCTCAGTCTGGAAAACGCGCCGGGGACTTCGGAGTCATCAGTCAGGGTGATCTCCAGATAGTCCTCCCGCTCCTGAGCCTCATAAAAGACCGAATCGGTGACCTCCGCAAAGCTGCCGGAGATGCGGCGCATGTCCCGCATCGGAGTCAGCGGGAGGGTGTCGAGCCGTACATCGCCCCTGGGACCGAGTTCCACCATGGTGATGCTCTTTTGGTCGTTCGCCTCCGAGAAGGAGTACTTGAGCGGGGTGCCGCTGTAGCGCACGGTCTCCCGGCCTGCCTTCTGGGGGCGATGTAAGTGTCCCAGCGCGACATAATCAAACTCATCGAACAGGTCGGCGCCGACACCGTCGAGGCCGCCGATGCTGAGGACTTCCGAGTCGGTCTTTTCGACACCGGGCTCCTGCCCCGCGCCGACCGACTTCACGACGAACTGGTGGGCCAGCAACACGTTTCGCTCCGACGGATCCACGTCCATCTGTGCCACGACCGAGCCGATGGCGTTGTGGTAGCTGTCCGTCTTCACCTCCGGGAAGTCCTCCTCCGGGTACGCGGCCCGCACGTCGACGGGCTTCAGGAACGGCATCAGCCAGAAATGGACCGGGCCGTATTCGTCCTCGAGGGTCACGGGTTCCCGGACCCCGGTGAATTCCGGAGCCGTCGTGTAGAGTTCATTCTTTTTGAGGAGGTCGGAGAAGTAGCCCACGTGGGCCGCGGAGTCGTGGTTCCCGCTGATGATGAACACCGGCTGGCCGCAGGCGGTCAGGTCGGTGAGGAACCGGTCGTACAGTTTCTCCGCCTCCCGGGAGATCTGCGGTTTGTCATAGATGTCGCCGCAGAGCAGAACGGCATCCGGCCGTTCCCGCTTCACCGCTTCGAGGACCTGGTCCAGGATGTACCGCTGGTCCGGCAGCAGGGAAACGTTATGGACCTGTTTTCCGATGTGCAGGTCCGCGAGGTGGAATAGTTTCATGCAGTTGCTCCTTCCGGGGAAAGGGTCTCTGTGGAACATTATACCATGTTACGAAAAAATGACAGGCCCAAGAATGGTTCTATGGGGCGCTCTGTGCTATAATACTTTCAGCAATGAACCAAAAATGACTGACACAGGGAGATCACATACTATGAAACGACTCAAGCTCCTCTCCATGCTCCTCGCACTGGTCCTGGTCTTCGGAAGCCTCCTCGGCACCACGGCGCTGGCCGCCACGACCACCACGGCCACCAAAGTCGTCGCCGAAGCGCAGGCGGACGAAGCGGACGCGCAGGCAGCGGCCGAAGAAGGCACGCAGAAGAAAGGCCTCGGAAAACAGATGCTCATCCTTCTGGCCTTCGCCGTCGGCGTCGGCATCCTCGCGTCGGTGTACGGGCTCACCACGATGAGGTACAATCAGGAGAAGATGGACGACATGACCGAAGAGTCCCGAAAAGTCGTCGAACGCATGAGAGACGATAACGAATAACGAAACACAAAAAGAGACCTCAGGGCAGCTGTCCTGAGGTCTTATTATTGTCTCAATCATCGTCCTCGTAGTCGGGGCCGTCGAAGCTGATGCCCATGCCGAAGCCGTAGTCGTGGTAGCGGTTCCGGCGGCCTTTGCGGGTGTCGCCGTAGACTTCCTTGTGGCGATTCAGCGCCTGTTCGAGGGCCGAGAACGCGACTTCCTCTTCGATCTCCTCATTCGTGGGCTCGTAGTCCTCATCGTCATACTCTTCGTCGTAGTCATCGTAATAGTCGAAGACCACAGCGCCGGGGATGACGGTGGTGGCACCGAAGTCGTAGCGCTCGTCATAGTCATCGTACTCGTCCTCGGACGAGATGCGGGACGGACGGACCGGTTCACTCACCGGAATGGACACTCTGCGGAACCCCGCGGAACGGCCCTGACTGCCGCCCAGTGCTTTGGCGGCATTGGCGAACATCGCCTGAGCGTCCTCCGCGGACACTTCTTCGAACGGTTTTTTGGTATCTGCCATATCAAGCCCTCCCGGCTTTTACTTGGAATCGGTAATGTCTCGCGCGGGCAGCGGAAAACACGGTCCAGGCGGAGAACAAGACGGCCGGCACCAGCAGCACGAGGAGTGCCTCGACCTTGCGGTCGGCCGGGATGATCATGACGAGGGGCAGGTACGCGAGGAACGCGGCCAGCTCATAGAGCAGTTCCAGCGTGCAGGTGTGCTGGACGGTCACCTCCCGCTGCCCGGGGACCACGAGGAACGCGTCCATGTCGTAGTCGGACAGGTCGGCCCATTTGCGGACCGGGTCTTTTTTGATGAGCCACTTGTCGAACCGGTTCTTCTGGAACCAGCCGGAGGTGGTCACGAACAGCCGGTCGTGGTCATACTGCACGTTCGTCGTCAGGAAGAACCGGATGAAGCACTGACAGCCGAGGCCCAGCGCTAAGACAAAGAGGGGTTCCCAGACATTGTTGAGCGCGTCGACAACGACGGTCAGCACGAACAGCACGACTGCCAGTGCCAGGAATGCGACGCCGGCCCACAGCAGGACCTGGCGTTCTCTTTGCTGCGTCATAACGGATTTCCCCTCATTCTGATTTCTCACACGCTATTTAGTGTAAATCAAAGAGAGCAGGGACGTCAAGCGCTGACCGGACAACTTTCGTCGCCTTTTCGGCGTAGTACGGTTCGGGCTGTTTGATGTCCGGGATGCAGATGACCGGGATGCCCGCACGGAAGGCCGCGAGGACCCCGTTCTGGGAGTCTTCGAAGACCATCGCCTCCCCGGGTTCCACGCCCGCCCATTCACAGGCTTTGAGGAAGATTGACGGGTCCGGTTTCGAGTTCGTCACTTCGTCGCTGGTCACGACATAGGAGAACGCGTCGAGGATGTCTGCCTTCTCGAGCATTTTGAGGGCCGAGGGCCGGCGGGTCGAGGTCGCGACACAGCAGGTGACGCCGTGGTCGCGGAAAAACGACAGCAGTTCCGGGATGCCCTCTTTCACCGGCACACCGTCCCGCATCATGCGCTCCACGCAGTTCTGCGCGGACAGCGGAGCGATCTCGTGGGCCGGGTAGTCCGGTCCGTAGATCGCGAACAGGGTCTCAAAGTAGGAGTCCCCCGCCATGCCGATGGTCTTCGAGTAGTCCTCACAGGTCTGGGTGTAGCCGTAGGACTCCATGACCTTCCGGTTTTCCTCCATCAGGATCCGCTCCGAGTCGAAGAGCAGTCCGTCCATGTCAAAAATGGCCAGTTTGGGTAATTGCATACGTAAATCGCCTCAATGGGTAAAAGTTCAGCCGATGGCTTTGATCAAGTTTACCATCTCAATGGCAGAACACGCAACATCGTAGCCCTTGTTTCCGGACTTGGTGCCGGCGCGCTGGATGGCCTGCTCGATGTTGTCGGTGGTGACGACGCCGAAGAGGGTCGGGACGCCGGTGGAGAGCTCGACCTGCGCGATGCCCTTGGAGACTTCGGCACAGACATAGTCGTAATGGGAGGTGTCGCCGCGGATGACCGCGCCGAGGCACAGGACTGCGTCATACTTGCCGGACTCGGCGAGTTTCTTGGCGATGACCGGGATCTCGAACGCGCCGGGCACCCAGGCAAGGGTGATGTCGTCCTCTTTGACCCCGTGGCGAAGCAGTGCGTCTTCCGCGCCCCCGATGAGCTTCGAGACGATGAATTCGTTGAATCGGGCCGCAACGATGGCGACCTTCACATCTTTTGCTACGACGTTTCCTTCAAAAGTTTTCATGGTTCAGTCCTCCTTGTATTCGGTCATGTGATGCATTTTCTGCTGTTTCGTGAGTAAGTATTTGAAATCGTGGGGCTGGGGCTTGATCTGGATGGGCACCCGCTCCTCGATCGTGATACCGTAGGGTTCGAGGCCGTTGATCTTGGCCGGGTTGTTCGTGAGCAGTCTCAGCCGTCTCGCGCCGATGTCCCGTAAAATCTGTGCGCCGACACCGTACTCCCGCATGTCTGCCGGGAAGCCGAGTTTGAGGTTCGCCTCCACCGTATCATAACCCTGCTCCTGCAGTTCGTAGGCCTTGAGTTTGTTGAGAAGGCCGATGCCTCTGCCCTCCTGGCGGAGGTACACGATGACACCGCGGCCTTCTTCCGCGATCTGCTTCATCGCCTGATGGAGCTGGTCTCCGCAGTCACAGCGTTCGGAGCCGAAGACGTCTCCGGTGAGGCATTCGGAATGGACCCGGCACAGGACCGGTTCACCGTTGGCCACATCGCCCATGACCAGGGCCACGTGCTGTTCTCCGTTGACGGAGTTGCGGTAACCGAGGATCTGGAAGTGGCCGTAGGCCGTCGGCAGGTCTGCGTCCGCTTCCTTGACGACGAGGCTCTCGTGGTTCAACCGGTACTTGATGAGGTCCGCGATGGTGATGGCGGTGATGCCGTACTCCTCCGCGAACTCGAGCAGCTCGGTGGTCCGCATCATGGTGCCGTCGTCCCGCATGATCTCGCAGCAGAGGCCAGCGTCTTTGAGGCCGGCGATGCGCATGAGGTCGACCGTCGCTTCCGTGTGGCCGGAGCGGACCAGCACGCCGCCGTCTTTGGCTCTCAGGGGGAACATGTGTCCCGGCCGGCGGAATTCGCGGGGCTGCACGCCCTCTTCCACTGTCTTCAGCGCGGTGATGGACCGTTCGACAGCGGAGATGCCCGTGGTGGTGCTCATGTGGTCGATGGAGACCGTGAATGCCGTCTCGTGGTTGTCCGTGTTGGCGGTGACCATCTGGGTGAGCCCCAGGTCGTCACAGCGCTTGCCGCTCATGGGCATGCAGATGAGGCCCTTCGCGTGGACCGCCATGAAGTTGATGTTCTCGGTGGTCGCGAACTCGGCGGCGCAGATGAGGTCGCCCTCGTTCTCCCGGTCCGGGTCATCCACACAGAGGATGAGTTTTCCCGCCTTCAGGTCCTCGACCGCCTGTTCGATGGTCGCAAATTCTCTTGCCATTTCGTTTCCTTCTTTCCATGAGGAGTGCTCTCCGGAGTGGTTCCGCAAAACACTTAGAATCCGTATTCTCTTAAAAATGCTTCGGTAATGCCGGAAGGTTTTTCTTCCTGTGGCGATGTACCGCCTGCCGTTCCGAACGGTCCCAGCAGTTTTTCCACATACTTCCCGATGACGTCGCACTCGAGGTTCACGGTGCTCCCGACACCTTTGGTCGAGAGATTCGTGACGGCTCGCGTGTGGGGGATGATGGAGACTTTGAAACTCCGGTCATCCACCGCGGCCACCGTCAGGCTGATGCCGTCGATGCAGATGGACCCCTTCTCCACGATGTACCGGAGCAGTTCCGGCGCCGCCGAGATGGTGTACCAGACGGAGTTGTCGTCCTGGCGGAGTTCCGTCACGGTCCCGGTGCCGTCGATGTGGCCGGAGACCATGTGTCCGCCGAATCGGCCATCCGCCGGCATGGCCCGTTCCAGATTGACCGGGCTTCCCGGGGAGAGGTCTCCGAGGGAACTGCGCCGCAGCGTTTCGTGCATGACGTCCGCGGAAAAGTAGGTGGCGCCCAGTTCCGTGACGGTGAGACAGACACCGTTCGTCATGATGCTGTCCCCCACCTTCGTGCCCTCGAGCACCGTGCGGGCACCAATGGTGAGAATGGCACTGTTCGAGCCCCGATGGACCCCCTGCAGGGTCCCGACTTCTTCGACCAGTCCTGTAAACATGGGGTCACTCCTTTCGTTCCGACAGAGCCCTGTGCCGGACCCGTCCGGTGATCATGATATCGTCATCGAAACGCTGTACTTCGATGTCGTTCAGTTCTGCGGCGTCTGCCATTTTGGCGACACCTGCGCCTTCGACAGGCGATTTACTGCCTGCTCCCCCGACAAGCTTCGGTCCGAGGAACGCATACACCCGGTCGACGAGTCCCGCTTCGAGAAAACTCGCATTGACGGTACCGCCGCCTTCGACGAGGACACTGTCGATGTCCCGCTCTGCAAGGAGGTCGAGCAGCAGATCAAAGTCCACCTCTGCTGTACCGCACAGCAGAATTTCGACCCCTTTTTTCTGCAGGGCCTCGGCCCGCTTCAGGCTGTCGCCCGAGAGGAGTGCCAGTTCGGTGGTGACCACAATGGTGGGGATTTTTTTTGCCGTTTTGACAAGGTTACTCGAAAGCGGCAGCCGGCACTGACTGTCTGCAATGAGCCGCACCGGATCTGCGCCCTTTTCCGTCCGACAGTTCAACATCGGGTCGTCCGCAAGCGCCGTGCCGATGCCGACGAGGATGGACGAATACTTTTTTCGAAGTCCGTGGACGTGTTCCCGGGACTGCGGTCCCGTGATCCACTGCGAGTCCCCTGTATGACAGGCAATCTTCCCGTCTAAAGTCATCGCGTATTTCATCGCCACAAAGGGACGGTGGGTCTCGAAGAAGTGGTAGAAGACCTCGTTGAGGTCCATCGCCTCCTGTTCGAGGATGCCCGTGACCACTTCGATGCCGGCGGCTCGCAGGGTCTCCACGCCCTTGCCGGCCACCAGCGGGTTGACGTCCAGCGCGGCAACGAACACACGGCGGATGCCCTTCTCGATGATGATCTCGGTGCAGGGCGGCGTCCGGCCGTAGTGGCAGCAGGGCTCGAGCGTCACGTAAAGGTCCGCGCCGGCAGGGTCCTCCGAGCAGTTCAGAAGAGCGTTGCGCTCCGCATGGTACTCCCCGACCTTCTCGTGGTATCCTTCGGCGATGATGCGGCCGTCTTTCACAACGACGCAGCCAACCATCGGGTTCGGGCTCACGTGACCTTCGCCCCGCCGCGCCAGTTCCAGCGTCCGCCGCATATAATCTTCATGAGTCATGATAAAGTCGTCGAAAAGCTTTTGCTTTTCTCCTCCTCTCTGTTTTTTCAGGCAGGAAAACCTGGCTCCTCGCCAAAACCCTTGAAAACCCCCGGTCAGAAACATAGTCGTCTTGCTCGCTTGGAGCGCTTCGCAATACTCCTTGTTTCTTCCTGCTCGACGGCTTCGCTTTTTCTGCCACAGGCAGCGCAAACCCGCGAGCCCCACAGCCCTTGGGTTCGCTTCGCTGCGCTGACGCGCGTTGCAGCCTCACTTGGAAACGCCGGATTTTGGCTCACAGCCAGTTTTCCGCCTTGCAAAATAAAAAAGCCTGAAACGTGATTACGCTTCAGGCTTGGTGATTCTATAAAACTCCGCGACAAAAGGCCCTGTCATAGGACTTGTCACGTCATCCTCTCTCATCCAGACTGTACTGTCGGTACCGGAATTCCACCGGTTCGTGCGAAATGCTTGCGGACTTTACCGCCGGTCGGGAAATGCTCCCTGCCTCGAAGACGTGGTATTCAGTTGTCCTGCAACCATTATAGGAGCATTGCGGTTTACCGTCAATGTCTCTTTAGGTTCTTCTTTTTGGACATTACATGTGACCGCCGTCGTCCCAGAGGACGACTTCGCCGGCTGCGCGGGTGGCGGGCAGGTCGATGAGCCGCTGGTTCGAAGAGCCGCGGAACCGGAGCGTGATGTCCTTGAGGTCCTCTTCGAAGCGGCCGTCCACGAGGACGTCCAGCATGTCGAGCATTTCCTCAGACACTTCGGTATGGCAGTAAGTGCCTTCCGTCAGCAGGTCTTCGTACAGGAAGCCTGTGAAGGCCCAGATGTCCTTCCCCGGGTACTTCTCCTTCACTTCCCGCAAAAAGGGCACGAGGGCCCTCTGGTTCGCCGGTTCGAAGGGGTCGCCGCCGAGGAGCGTGAGACCCTGAGTGAACACGTGGGACAGCTCCGTGAAGATCCGCTCTTTCGCAGACTCATCAAACTCCTGGCCGTAACCGAAGTCCCAGGTCTGGGGCTGGAAACAGCCCTTGCAGGCATTCGTGCAGCCGGAGACGAACAGGGTCACGCGGACACCGGGTCCGTTGGCAATGTCATAAGTCTTGATTTCGCCGTAATTCACTGATAATGCGCCCTTTCTGACTGGTTTCGGAAAAACAGGCCGACGATTCCTCGCCGGCCTTGTTTGTCATCTGTAAAGTATTATGCCATTACAGGTGGAGGACTCGCTCCGCGATCTCCTGGGTACGGCCCTGGTTCCAGTACTGGGTACCGATGTAGCCGCAGGTCCGGCGGGCAACGTGCATCTTGGACTGGTCACGGTTGCCGCACTTCGGGCATTCCCAGATGAGTTTGCCGGTAGCGTCTTTCTTGATGGTGATCTCGCCGTCGAAGCCGCAGATATCGCAGTAGTCAGACTTGGTGTTGAGCTCTGCGTACAGGATGCAGTCGTAGATGTGCTGCATGACCGCGATGACGGCGGGAATGTTGTCCTGCATGTTCGGGACTTCCACGTAGGAGATGGCGCCGCCGGGGCTGAGTTTCTGGAACTCGGCTTCCTTGGTCAGCTTGTCGAAGGCGTTGATGTCTTCGGTGACGTGGATGTGGTAAGAGTTGGTGATGTAGTTCTTGTCGGTGACACCGTCGATCTTACCGAAGCGCTTCTGCAGGCACTTGGCAAACTTGTAGGTGGTGGACTCCAGCGGAGTGCCGTAGACGGAGTAGTCGATGTTCTCTTCGGCTTTCCACTTGGCACAGGCATCGTTCAGAGCCTGCATGACCTGAAGGCCGAACTCCTTGCCCTTTTCGGAGGTGTGCGATTCACCCTTCATGTAGTAAACGCACTCTGCGAGACCGGCATAGCCGAGGGAGATGGTGGAGTAACCGCCGTAGAGGAGTTTGTCGATGGTCTCGCCGGGTTTCAGATGGGCGATGGCGCCATCCTGCCAGAGGATGGGAGCGACGTCGGACGGAGTGCCGAGCAGACGCTCGTGACGGATGCGCAGAGCTCTGTGGCAGAGGTCAAGACGCTCTTTCATCAGCTGCCAGAACTTCTCTTCATCCTGGCCGGAAGAGCAGGCGACGTCGACGAGGTTCAGGGTGACAACGCCCTGGTTGAAACGGCCATAGTACTTATGGACGCCTTCTTTGAAGTTCTCGGCGTGTTCCGGGTTGCCGTAACCGTTGTCGGTGAAGCGGTCCGGAGTCAGGAAGGAGCGGCAGCCCATGCAGGGGTACACGTCGCCCTTCAGTTCGAGAGCCTTCTTCTCGGAGATGTAGTCCGGCACCATGCGCTTCGCGGTGCAGCGGGCTGCGAGCTCGGTCAGGTAGAAGTACTTGCCGTCTTCGGTGATATTGTCATCCTGCAGGACATAGATGAGTTTCGGGAACGCCGGGGTGATGTAAGCGCCGGTCTTGTCCTTGACGCCGAGGATGCGCTGGTTGAGCATGACCTCGATGACGAGAGCAAGGTCGTCCCGGACCTGGCCTTCCGGCACTTCGTTCAGGTACATGAAGACCGTGACGAAGGGAGCCTGGCCGTTGGTGGACTGCAGGGTGATGAGCTGATACTGGATGGTCTGGCAGCCGCTCTCGACTTCCTTGCGGACTTCCTTCTCGACGAGGGCCGTGAATTTGTCTTCCGGAAGGCGGACGCCGGCCTCAGCCAGTTCCTCGCCGAGACGGGCGCGGATCTTCTGACGGGTGACGTCGACGAACGGTGCGAGATGGCTCATGGTGATGGTCTGTCCGCCGTACTGGCTGGACGCGACCTGAGCGACGATCTGAGAAGCGACGGTGCAGGCAGTGGCGAAGCTCTTCGGACGGTCGATGTGAGTGCCGGAGATGCAGGTGCCGTTCTGCAGCATGTCCTCGAGGTTGACGAGGTCGCAGTTGTGCATGTGCTGTGCGAAGTAGTCCGCGTCGTGGAAGTGGATGACGCCGTCTCTGTGAGCCATGACGATGTCTTCCGGAAGCAGGTACTTCGAGGTGTAGTAGCGGCTCCACTCACCGGCCATGTAGTCTCTCTGGACGGAGAGGACGGTCGGGTTCTTGTTGGAGTTCTCCTGTTTGACCTCTTCATTGTCGCGCTCGACGACACCGGCGATCTTCTGGTCGATGTTGCTCATCTTACGCATTTCATTGTGTTTGTAGCGGTAAGTGATGTAAAGTCTCGCGACCTTCGTCTTACCGGTGCCCATGAGGGCGTCTTCGACCTTGTCCTGGATCTCTTCGACGGAAAGGTCGCGGCCGGCATTGCGGGCATCTTTCTCGATACCGGAGACAATGTCGGTGATCTGCTGTTCGGTCAGGCGCTCGGAGAAGATACCCTCTTCGTTGTTCGCCTTGATGATGGCGGCGGCAATCTTATTGCCGTCGTAAGGTACGCGTTCCCCCGAACGCTTCATGACACACACTTTGACGTCTTCCGTCTCCATGTTGCCATCGAGATGCTCGTTGTAGTACATCATAGCTCGATTTCCTCCATTAACGCACAACAAAACCCTAGATATTGTGCTGATTTTTTCGTTCGCATTCCATTATACCGCAAGATATAGATTTCGCAAGAACAAATTCTACCAAAAATGCACAATATATGGGGTCTGATAACCACAATATGTTGTGTTTCACGGAGAAACCCTACGCAACGGCGCATGTTTCACGCTGTGGCGATTTACCACAGCAAGATTCGAAAAAAATACTTTACATTTTAGAGTCGTCATAAATGGCTCTGGCGCCGCCCACATATTTGGGTCGGCGGCGGGCGCAGATGAGGGGCGCAGCCCCGATATGGTCGACCGAAATGCGCAGGGGCACGACCACCGGATGGATGTGCATGCCGATGAGCGTGGCGCCGATGTCCATGCCTGCGGAAGCCTGCGCGCCGAGGTCCTCGACGACGACCGGGTGGGCCATCCGTTCATAGGCGACGGTGGCGAAGGCACCGCCCGCGTGGTTCGGCTGCGGGATGGCGTTGACTTCTTCTAAGTGGTAAGCGTCCACGGTCTCCTGCTCGACGACGAGCGCGCGGTTCAGGTGTTCACAGCACTGGGCGGCAAGGCGGATGCCCGCGGGCTCCAGAACACTCTGGATGCCCTCATACAGGGCGCCGGCGATGTCGGTGTTCGTGTGGGTGCCGATCTTCTCCCCCATCACTTCGCTCGAGGAGCAGCCGACGACGAACAGATCGCCGGGGTGCAGGCGCGACGCCTCCAGCACTTCTTTCGCGGCAGACGCGGCCGCTTCTCTGATTTCGTTGAGTTCCATGAGTATTGCCTCCTCGTTCGTTCTGCCGGTATTTTACCACAGAATGACCGTTCGCCGCCACCATAACGACCGTTCGCACCGAATTTCCGACCGTTCGACCGAAACCCCTTCCCTTTTGCCGTCGAACCTCGTAAGATGAGAGCTGCCCGGACCCAGAGAAGGAGGAAACACATGTTTGCGGAAACGCTGAAAGAACTCAGAAATTCACAGAACCTGACCCAGACCGACCTCGCGAAGATCATCGGGGTCAACCTCCGGACCCTGCAGAACTATGAACTCGGGGTCTGCCTTCCGAAGAACCCTGTCACCCTGGACCGCATTGCGGCCTATTTCAATGTACCGGTACAGAGCCTCGTCAAGAGCGAGGACTTCTACCGGATGCTCGCCTCAGAGCAGAAAGAGGGCGGCCGGGAGAAGGACCGCAAGGAGATGTACCGGCTCATGCAGGAGATCACAGCCCTCTTCGCCGGCGGCAGCCTGTCTGCGAGCGACCGGGAACTCTTCCTCGAGGCCATGACCGAGCTGGTCCGGGAATCCTATGACGGCTGACCGGGTCCGGGAGCTGAAGCAGCTCATCGCCGACCTTCGGGACCGTTACGGGTTCGAGGAGGACCGGCCCGACCCGGTGGCATTAGCGGAGGCGATGCACGTCCGCGTCCGGTACTTCCCCCTCGGAGACCTCCGGGGCTTTTACCTCGTACTGAACGACATCCCGTTCATCGCCATCGACCGGGACATTCCCGAAGCGCTGCAGCGGGTGGTCTGCGCCCATGAGCTCGGACACCATCTGCTCCACCACGAGGAGGCGTCGCGCGGCTTTTTCGACGACTACGACCTCTACCGCATGGAGAACCGGTTCGAGCGGGACGCGAACCTCTTCGCGAGCCTCCTGCTCCTCCCCGACCGGGCGGTCGAGGAGTTCTGCAGCCCCGAAAACCGGGGCCTCTCCGTGAAAGAGGCGGCCCGGCTCCGGGAGACGACCGAAGAACTCTTCGCCATCCGCCTCGGTGCCGAGGGCCTCGACACCGGCGTCCGGTTCAGTCGGTTCCCGGATCGATGAAGGGCTCGCCCGGAGGTTCGCCCACGTGGACGAAGTACGCGGCGGCATCGTGGTCCCAGGCGAAGGTCTGGGCCTCCTTGCGAAAGACTTCGAACTCCGCCGCGTTCATGCTCTTCTCCGTAAAGAGATAAATGACCGCGTAGTTCGGGTTGTCGAACACGACGACGGAGGGCGCGTCCGGCCGGGGTTCCTTCCCCACCGCCAGCGCTTCATAGCCCTGTTCCCGGAACCGGTCGACGAGCTTCAGCCGAAGGTCGCCGGTCCGGGCCTCCAAGGTGGCACGGAGGACCGCTTCAATGGTCCGTTCTTCTTCGAGATACATAGTGGTTCCTTTCCGACACGCGTGTGCTGTTCTGTTTTCCCGGGATGATACCATTATAAAGATAACATTCGTATGAAACGGGCACCTTCCGGTAAACGGTCGGTTTCGGCGGTCGAACGGTCGTTATGGCGCAAAAAAATTCGTATGGTTTGTCCAAAACCATACGAATTCGTTGTTTTGTCTGATTCAGGTGATGTGCAGCAGCACCGTCGCCAGTTTGAAATAAGTGACCAGCGCGATGGCATCGACCAGCGTCGTGATGAAGGGGGACGCCATGACGGCGGGGTCGAGGCCCGCTTTGTCTGCCAGCATCGGCAGGGTGCAGCCGATGATCTTCGCGACGAGGACCACGAGGACCAGCGTCAGGCAGACGACCAGGGCGACCATGAGGGCCAGCTTGTCGAGCAGGATGAGTTTGACGAAGTTCGCGGCGGCCAGCGTGATGCCGCAGAGGACCGCGACACGGATCTCCTTCCAGATGACTTTCAGTACATCGCGGAATTCCACATCGCCCAGAGACAGGGCACGGATGACCGAAACGCTCGCCTGGGAACCGGAGTTACCGCCGGTGTCCATGAGCATCGGGATGTAGGCGGTCAGGACCACGAAGGTGGCGAGGGCATCTTCAAACTTCGTGATGATGGCGCCGGTGAAGGTCGCGGAGATCATGAGGAGCAGGAGCCAGGGCATCCGGGCCTTGTAGGTCTCGAAGATGCCGGTGCGGAGGTACGGTTTGTCGGTCGGCGTAATGGCGGCCATCTTTTCGATATCTTCCGTAGCCTCTTCCTGCAGGATGTCGATGACGTCGTCGACCGTGACGATACCGACGAGGCGGTCTTCCTTATCGACGACGGGTACGCTCAGAAGGTCGTAGTGTTTAACGACTTCGGCCACTTCTTCCTGGTCATCCATGGTGCGGACGAAGATGAGCTGTTTGTCATCGTCCATGATGTCCCGGATGAGGGTGTCCGAGGTGTGGTAGATGAGGTCGGCCAGCTCGATGGTCCCGATGAGGTGCCGGGTGGCATCGATGCAGTAGACCGTGTAGATGGAGACTTTGTCTTCACCGGTGGCACGGATGTAACGGATGGCATCCCGCACCGTCATGCTGTCGTGCAGGGTGATCATCTCATTCGTCATGATGCTGCCGGCGGAGTCCTCCGGGTAGTTCAGAAACGTGTTGATCTCTTTGCGGGTGTCGGGGCTCGTGACCTTCAGGACACGGCTGACGACGTTGGCCGGCACCTCTTCGAGGAAGTCGACCACATCATCGAGGTACAGGTCCTCGACGAGGTTCCGCAGTTCCTTGTTCGTGATGCTCGCGACGATGCTCTCCTGGTTGTCCGCTTCCAGGTACGAAAAGACTTCGGCGGAGATGTCCTTCGGGAGGATGCGGAACACCTTGATCATATCTTTGGGTTCCAGCTCCTCGAGGAAGTCCGCGATGTCGACCTCGTTCCATTCGGAGAGCTCTTTGCGCAGACCGGAGAAGTCGCCGGCCTCGAGCAAAGCGAGCTCTGCTTCGTAAGTTCTTTCTTCCATAATAAATGCCCCCTGTCATCCGCGCGCGCGAAGACAGAGGGCACTGTTTTTCCTTGAAAAGGTCAAGTGTCCTGACGGGCGCCGGATGCTGTTCTGTTGTTGTCGGATGTGCACAAGTGATAACTGCTATCCGGAACGTCCATACCGTTCACTTCCTTTCCTTATTTTTTGAACTGGTAAAAGCCGATCTTCTTCATGGCTTTGTTCAGGGTCTTCGAGGAGACGTAGTTCGCCTTTTCGGCGCCTTCCTTCATGCACTGCTCGAGGTAGGCACGGTCGGAGGAGACTCTCTTGAACTCCGCCTGCAGCGGCTCGAGGGAGGCGATGACCGCGTCGGCCACCGCGTTCTTGAAGTCCCCATAGCCTTTGCCGGCAAACTCGTCTTCGATCTGCTCGTTGGTGAGACCGGTGACGCAGGAGTAGATGGACATGAGGTTGTTGACGCCGTCCTTGCCCTCCGCGTAGCGGACACAGGCTTCCGAGTCGGTGACGGCGGAACGGATCTTCTTCGCGATGACGTTCGGCTCGTCGAAGATGGAGACACAGGACTTCGGGTTCGGGTCCGATTTACTCATCTTCTTCGTCGGATCGGTGAGGCTCATGATGCGGGCACCGGTGTCACGGATCAGCGGCTCGGGGATGGTGAACACTTCGCCGTAGAGGCCGTTGAAGCGGTTCGCGATGTCGCGGCAGATCTCAAGGTGCTGTTTCTGGTCCGCGCCGACCGGAACATAGTCTGCCTGGTAGAGCAGGATGTCTCCGGCCATGAGGGCGGGGTACGAGAACAGACCGACGTTGACGTTGTCCGCGTGCTGTTTCGACTTGTCCTTGAACTGGGTCATGCGGGACATCTCACCGAACTGGGTGTAGCAGTCGAGGATCCAGCCCATCTGGGCATGGGTCGGGACCTGGCTCTGGACAAAGAGGATGTTCTTTTCAGGTTTCAGGTCGAGGGCGAGCAGTAAAGCATACATGTCGCTGACCTGTTTGCGGAACTTCTGCGGGTCCTGACGAACGGTGATGGCGTGCAGGTCGGCAACGCCGAAGGCACATTCGTACTCATCCGCGATGTCGCTCCAGTTCTTGAGAGCGCCAAGGTAGTTGCCGAGGGTCGGGATGCCGCTCGGCTGGATGAGGCTCAGGACGCGTTTCTGTTTTTCTTCCATTCGAATTATTCTCCAATCATTTCCCTGGCGACTTCGCCGAGAAGTTTTAAGCCTTTCTCGATGTCCTCATCGGTGGGGGTCGAGAAGTTGAGGCGGATATACTGAGTGCTGCCCTCCGGGTCGGCGAGGAACGCGGTGCCCGGGACGACGGCGACTTTCTTTTCGACGGCCTTCGCGCAGAAGTCCATCATCGGGAGCCGGTCGTCGAGTTTGCACCAGACGAAGAGGCCGCCCTCGGGACGGACATAGGTGACGTAGTCGCCGAGTTCGCTGTCGATGAGGTCGCACATGAGGTTGAGTTTCTTGCGGTAGATGCCGTGCATCTTTTCGACATGGGCTTCGAGGTCATACTCCTGCAGCCAGTGGTAGACGAGCAGCTGGGAGAACATGACGTTGTGGACATCTTCTGTCTGCTTACCGACCGTCATCTTGGCGAGGATGGGAGCCGGACCGCTGGCATAGCCGACGCGGATGCCGGGGGCGATGACCTTCGAGAACGTACCGGCATACACGACACGGCCCTCTTCGTCGAAGGACTTGATGCAGGGGAGGTCTTCGCCGGCGACCCGTAAATCGCCATAAGGGTTGTCTTCCAGGACGATGATGTCGTACTTGCAGGCGAGGTCGTACACCGCTTTTCTCTTTTCGAGGGACATGGTGCAGCCCGCCGGGTTCTGGAAGTTCGGGATGGTGTAGAGGAAGCGGATCTTGTCATCGGACTTGAGGGTCTCTTCGAGGGCCTCGATGTTGATGCCGTCCGCGTCGACCGGGACACCTCTCAGGTTGACGCCGTAGGAGCGGAACGCGTTGAGGGAACCGATGAAGGACGGGTCCTCGACGGCGATGGAGTCTCCCTCGTTGCAGAGGACTTTCGTCAGAAGCTCCATGATCTGGGTGGCGCCGCTCGTGACGATGAGCTGGTCGAAGTCTTTGCCGATGTTCAGACGACGCTTCAGCATCGCCTTCAGCTCGTCGATGAGGGGCTGATAACCTTCGGTCACACCGTACTGAAGGGCAAGGATGGGCTCGTTTTCGAGGATCTCTTGACCGATCTTCCGGATGTCCTCCACCGGGAACGCTTCGGGGGCCGGGTTGCCCGCCGCCAGCGAGATGACCTCGGGGTCGGACGTGGACTTCAGGATCTCGCGGACCGCACTGGGTTTCAGGGCCGCGATCTTGTCAGAAAATTTGTATTCCATTTCTATGGTTCTCCCTTCCAGGGGTTTTGTCAGATGAACAGGACGTCGAAGAGCATCCACATGGTGATCTCCATGGCGATGTACAGACTCTGCTGGCTGCCGCCGCTGCCGGCCACGACCATGGCTGCGTGCATGAGACGGACGGTCTTCGAGTACTTCGGGACGATGCCCTTGTACATGTCTTCCTTCGACAGGTAGTTGTCGACATCGAGGATGTCCTGCGCCACTTCTTCAATGTCTTCCGGCAGCATGGAAGCAAGACCCAGCATGGGGATCTGGTACTCTTTGCCGTATTTGCGGCCGTGGTCTTTCAGGAGGTCGTAGAGCCGGGTGAACCGGTCACACTTCTCCTCGGGGTCGCCGTCGGCCAGGGACAGGACACGGCAGAGGGACTGCAGTGTCTTCGGGTCCAGTTCGTGGGCCGAGAGCAGTTTCGCGCAGGCCTTGGCGTCCGCGGTCACGTCTTCCCTCTCCCTCCCCGAACGGGCGAGGATGAGCGAGAGCAGGATGTCTCCGCCGGAGGTCAGGATGCGGTGTTTCTTTTTGAGCCCGTTATAGATGTCCGCGGCTTTGCGGGCGATGTCCTCCCATTTGGCCTGGTCCTCTTCCTCATTGAGGACGATGGCGGCCAGGGCCACGTAGTCGGGCACGGGCGGAAAATAACGGCGCACGAGGTCGCGGGCATCTTTCAGCCGGTCGTACATCGCCTCCGGGTCATCGCTCATGGAGAGCAGGGAGATGATGACGAGCGAAGAAGTCCCCGAGAAGTCGGAGAACAGGCCCGCTTTTTTGATGAGGATGCGCTCACACTTTTTCAGTTTCTTGAGGTCCGGTTCCACGCCCCGTTCGACGAACAGCTCCGCGCACACCGGATAGGCATACATGCTGAGGAGCGGCTGGACACGGGAGATGGTTTTCTGGGCGGAGACGAACTGCTCCGCAAGCTGTTCCAGGGAATGTTTCATGAGTCGTTCACCTCGTTATCGTCAAGACACTTCGGGGGCTCTGCCGCCAGTTCCGACTGCCGTTTGGCAAGGAGCGATACTTTGCCGGCGACCCACCGAGCGAAGTCTTCGGGCGGGATGGGCTTCTTCTGGGAGAGCCAGAGGACGAAGTAGTCGAAGCACATGTTGGAGATGTGCGAGATGTAGAAGTGGAAGAGCTGTTCCCCTTCCAGGATGTCCTTGAAGTCCCGGACGACGACCGGGTAGATCTGCTCGATGCAGTAGCTTCGAAAACTGTGCTTGCCCTTGTAGAGGAACGCGTACAAGTAGAAGCGCCGGTCCTTCGCGAGCCCTTTGCAGAGCTCCGGGAAGTAGTCCCACACGGTCCAGTCGGCCGGCAGTTCGAAGTTGACGACCGGGTCCCGGTGGTAGATGGTCTCGATGACTTTGTACTTGTCGACAAAGTAACGGTAAAAATTCCGGCGGGAGATGCCCGCATGTTCGCAGATGTCCGTGACCGAGATCTTGTCGATGGTCATCTTCCGCATGAGGTCTTTCGTGCTCTCGACGATGACCGTCTCTGTGCTGTTGTTGGCCGCCATGAAGAGCACCCCTTTCCCGGAAAATAATTACATAATATTGTATAATATACAAAGAGGGTTTGACAAGGAGAAAATAGACAGGTAGAATGCGCTTGTAAGGCCCCGCGCCGTTAGAAAACGAGAGGAGACTCAATATGTCTGAAGAAAAACGCACCCTGCCGGAAGAAGAACTGCCGGAGACCTCGGTCCTGTCCGATGAGCAGCTGTCGGAGAATGCGAGACGCAACCGGGAGATCCTGAGAAAGACCGCCACCATCGAGCGGGCCATCCTCATCGCCCTGACCATCGCGTTCCTCATCGCCATCGCTGTCATGGGCATCAAGCTCCTGTAATATTTGTTATATATTTGTCTTAAAAATGCCTTAAATTATCGAACAATTTTCATTTCATTTGTACGTGTATAGTCGTTTCGTACAAAAAGTAACCCCCATTTTTGTCGTTTCCCCTAATGACAAGAAAAGAATGCTCCGCTTATAATATCGATGAAAGCCGGCGGAGCCGGCATTCGTTGAATTCAATAGGAGAATTCAGATAGGGGAAACAGAAACAAGGCAGACGAGCTATCGTCTGCCTTGTTTCTTTGTGTGTGATGTTTTGAGAAAGGAGTTGGAAGGATCTGTCAATCGATCGTAATGCTCTTTTTACTTTCGACTTCCTGGATCTGCTTCTTCGGAAGTTCCAGAGTCAGGACGCCGTCGACATACTTTGCAGTGATCTTTTCGTCGTCCACTTCGGAGAGGTCGAAGGACCGCTTGTAGGAGCCATAGGTCCGTTCTCTGCGGATGTATCTTCCCTTCTTGTCCTCGTCTTCCGTCTCTTCGTTGCGTTCGGCCGAGATGGTCAGGATCCCGTCCTCCACATCGATCTGGATTTCATCTTTTTTGAAGCCTGGAAGGTCTGCTGTCAGTTTGTAGAAGTCCCCTTCATCGGTCACGTCCGTGCCGAAAGCGGCGATTGCGGTGTTCGCGTTCGAGAAGAAGGGATCTCCGAAAAAGACTTTGTCCAGTTTCGTGAAAGGATCGAACGGGTCGTACGTCGTAAGCCAATTGCAGTTTCTGTTCATCATAGCTGATACCTCCAAGTAAGTCTGTGACTTAAAAACTTCTGGCCCATGTGGGGATGAGCTCGGTTTCGGGTCAGTGAAAACCGGAGGGTCTTTGTCAGTGGCTGTACTCTTTTTTCCTTCTGACAACTCTTATTATAGTCATTCTTTTCCGGAATGTGTGAATAAATTGTTAAGTTTTAGCACTTTCTTTTATTGAGTGCTAATCCGCACAATTGTTTTTCTGTTTTGGAATAAAGGTGGAATAAGACAAGTGTTCACATTTTCCACTTTCTTTCTTTTCTGTACGCTCGTATAATAGATACACGATTTTAAAGACTCCCGAAACAGGTGAACATAGATGAACAAAAGAATCCTTTCCATCCTGCTGGCCCTCGCCATGGCAGTCATCGCGGTCGTCGCGGCTGCCTGCACCACCGAAGAGACCGAGCTCAATACCGTAACGGTCTCCGACGAAGACTTCGAATATACGCTGCAGGCCGGAAAACTGGAACTCAATTCGAGCGACCTCTCCCCTGACGCGCCCTTCGATGTCACGCTCTCCGTCAAGTACACCGGAGACCAGGACAGCATCGATGTCTGGTGTGTCGATGACCTCGGTTCCATCAGCATGGAAGACGAGAACGGCCAGGCGCTCCTCTCCGACGAATTCCACTCCCGGGCAACGAGCCGGGTGACGCTGAAGAAGGGCGAGCCCTATGTCATCCGCTGGAACGGCGCCGACGAGTACAAGGAGTACGGCGGCATCCCCGCGGGAGACTACAAAGTGGTCGCCTACATCAACTTCTCCACCGACCAGAATTACGAATCCATCCGGGAAAACACGCTGGACCTCACCATACAGGTGAAGTGAATCGCCACAGAAACCACAAAAGACCTCCGAATCACTTCGGAGGTCTTTTTCCATGCGTCACGAATGACGGTCTTTGATGATGGCGAACGCTTCATCGGCGATCTCGATGGTCTCTTTGATGTCTTCGTCCGAGAGAGACGCGTTGATGAAGTGGTTGTGGTGGTTCGTGATGAAGATGCCCCGCTTGACACATTCCGCGACCCACTCCTGGTGGAGCATGAGGGTCGGGTCATCGGCGATGCGCAGGTAGAAGAGGGACGGCATGCCGGTGACATGCAGGTCGTAGTCATACTTCTTCGCGGTCTCGAGGAGGCCGTCTTTCAGTTTCTGGCCCTTGTCGATGAGCAGCTGCGGGCAGTTGATGCGTTTCATCTTCTCGATGCAGGCGATGCCGGCCGCGAAGGGGACGGCGCTCATCCAGTAGGAACCCGTGAAGGACAGGGAACTCATCGCGTTCATCATGTGCTTCTTGCCGCAGATGGCGGAGACGTTGTAGCCGTTGGCCAACGCCTTGCAGAAACAGATGAGGTCCGCTTCGAACCCGAAGTAGTGGTCGGAACCGGCGAGGTCCATCCGGAACCCGGCACGGACGTCGTCCACGATGAGGACGGTGCCGGCGTTGTCACAGAGTTTCCGGACTTTCGCCCAGAAGTCCTTCGCCGGGAAGATGTTGTCGGCGAAGTTGCCGTGCATGTAGGGCTGGGCGATGACCGCGGCGATCTCGTCCTTGTTGTCCTCGAAGACCTGCGCCAGCTGATCGTAGTCGTTCCAGTCGACGTAGATGTTGTTCTCGACGTCTTCCGGGATGACGCCGGCGTAGTCGATCTTCTGGGTCCAGGGCGATACACCGTGGTAGTAGCCCTTGAAGAAGACGAGTTTCTTGCGGTGGGTATGGGCCCGCGCGCACATGACGGCACCGGTGGTGGCGTCGTTGCCGTTCTTCGCGAAGAACGCCCAGTCCGCGCTGGCGACCGTGTCGACCAGCAGGTCGGCGAAGTCGATCATGATGGGGTTCGGAAGGGTCGTGCAGTCCGAGATGGCTCTCTGTCTGGCGGCGGCCTCATCGACGTCCGGGTCGTTGTACCCGAGGATGTTCGGGCCGTAAGCGCACATGTAGTCGATGAACCGGTTGCCGTCGAGGTCCCAGAGGTAGCTTCCCTGCGCCTTCTGAGAGTAGAGCGGGAACGCCTCGATGGGGATGTAGCAGCCCTCGGCAGGGCCCTGGTGGCCGTAGATACCGGAGGGGATCACTTCACAGGCATGAGCGAACGCTTCCCGGCTTTTGGGAAAATCATATACTTTATGCATGTTCTCTCCTCCTTTACGTCAAATAGAGCGCGACTCTGTCGAGGATGCGGTTGACATTGTCCACCTGGGAGATCATGCCGCGGATGCGGACGTCTCCCTGGCCGATGGATGCCACCGCGTTGATGTTCCCGTCGAACAGGTCTCTCGCGACACGGATGTCCTTGAACTCCATGCAGCTCGTGTAGTTGTCTCCCGGGTCCTCGTGGTTTGCGGTCAGCACGTGGTCCTTCGCCTGGATGGCTGCGGCGGGCCCTCCGCCGATGGCGACTTTGATGGCACCGTCCGTGATGTAGCTCGCGGAGAACTTGCCGATGTCGTCATTGTTGCCGATCTGGGCCAGGGCTTCCACGATGAGGTGGAACATGAGGATGGTGCTGGTCTCAAAGAACGTCGGGTCCTTCAGCGCGGAGGGTTCCGGCTGCAGGTAATTCGTCAGGATGTCGGTCAGTTTCGTGAAGTTCTTCAGAAGGAAGCCGATCTTCGTGAACCCCTTCGAGGGGATGGATGTCGTCGTGCCGTCGATGAGTCCGTTGAACTTCTCGGGAGAGGAGAACGGGAGCTTGACGTCGCAGTTGTCGACCCCGTCGACGAAGCAGCATTTCCCGTCTTTGAACACAAGGGTGCCCGCGGGGCCGCCCTTTACGTCGAAACCGATGGAAACATCTTTGCCGGCGATGAGCTTCTGTGCCTCCGGGACCATCTCACAGAGACGCGGGATGGAACCGAGGATGGCACGCAGGTTGATATACGATAAGGTTTTAGCATCCATAACAGGGTCCTCACTTGGCATAGTCGCCGACATGCATCATCATGTCGCCGATCTGGACACCGAACTCCGGTCCGCCTTCCATGATGAGCTGCGAATTGGCGGTCATGTCGAACATGTCGCCGATGTCGAGCAGGATGAGAAGGGCCGATTTCGGAGTATCGAACTTCATGGTGAAGAAGGGTTTCGCTCTCGGGTAGGCACCGCGGCCCGCCTTGGAACGGCCTTCCTTGATGCGCAGGTAGGCGGTCGTCTCGGGGAAGCCCTCTACGCTCCACTGGTAGCAGCGATCCGGAGAGGCCTTGACCCACTCACTGATCTTCGGCTCGCCCATCTTGTTGAGGGCGGAGATGCCGGAAGACAGCAGGTAGAAATAGAGCTTGCAGAGCAGGACCTGGGTCGTTTCGTCCTCCGGAGGCTCTTCCATGTTGAGGAGCGAGGACATCTTGAGGAGGACCTGCATAAACAGGACGAACTTCTTGAGGTTGCCGATCTTGAAGGCCGGCAGTTTGAGCATGTCGCCCTTCATGAAGGCGTTCATCTTCTCCATGGAGGAGAACGCCAGTTCGGCATCGATCTTGCCGTCGCCGGAATAGGGTTCGAGGCAGACCTTGGTCCACTCGCCGTTTTCCACGTGGAAATGGACCGCGTGCTTCTCGCCGTCCGCCATGGCGGAGACCTGGTAGATGGCGTCGACGCCCTTGAACTGTTTGTGAAGCGACGGGACGTCGGTGGCGATGACTTTCAGGAGCGGAAGCGCCGCTGCCTGAAAGACTTTGTTGGTATACAGAGTTTCATTGGTAGGCATACTGGTCGCTCCTTTCTTAATACTCGTCTTTCCAGCTGAGGTCGGTGTCGAAGTCGACGTCGATCAGTTTGGAGATGGTATTGCAGATGCCGTTCGCGTCGATCCCGGCGATGGCCAGAAGGTCTTCCTGAAGGCCGATGGTCGAGAAGGAGTTGTCGTGGCCGAGCATCTTGAATTGGCAGGGTTTGCCGTAGTCGGCGATGACTTCCGCGACAGCGGAGCCGAGACCGCCCTGGGTCACATGGTCTTCCGCCGTGACGATGACGCCCGTCTCATCGATGGCCTTGATGATAGCCTCTTTGTCGAGGGGCTTGATGGTGTGCATGTTGAGGACGCGGACATTCAGACCGGCATCGGCTTTGATCATGCGCGCAGCCTGCATCGCCTCGAACACACAGGAACCGCAGGCGATGATGGTGAGGTCGTTGCCCTCTTTCATCGTGGTCGCCTTGTCCCACTCGAAGGGGACGTCCTGGACGTTCGGATAGATGACCTGGTCGAACCCGCGGTTGATGCGGATGTAGACGGGGCCGGGGATGTCGTAGGCCGCCTTGACCGCGTGGAAAGTCTCCGCGCCGTCACAGGGGTTGATGACCGTGAAGTTCGGCAGGGACCGCATGACCGCGAGGTCGATGATGCAGTGGTGGGTGGAACCCGCCTGGCCGAAGGAGGTACCGGCATGGGTACCGATGATCTTGACCGGGACATTCATGTAGGCGATGTCCGTGTGGATCTGGTCCAGCGACCGGGCCGCCGCGAAGATCGCGAAGGTGGACGCGAAGGGGACGAGACCGTTTTTCGCAAGACCGGCCGCAATGCCGAACATGTTCTGTTCCGCGATGCCGACGTTGTAGAAACGCTCCGGGAACTCTTTCCCGAACATACCGATCTTCGTGGACTTGGCAAGGTCCGCCGTCAGTGCGACGACTTCCGGATGCTCTTTGCCGAGTTCACACAGTGCGAGACCATAGCACTCCGCCGTGGAGAGTTTGGTCGTATCGAGACTGGTGTATACCATTCCTCCCATAACTTAACCCTCCTTTTCTGCACGGGCGACGCGCTTCTGATAATACTCGTCGAGAGACGCGTGTGCCTTTTCAAACATTTCATCGGAGAACGAGCCATAGTGCCAGGTGTAGTCGCCGGCGATGAAGTCGATGCCTTCGCCCTTGATGGTGTCCATGATGATGGCGGTCGGTTTCGTGCCGCCGTTCTGATGATTCTTGATGGCCGCTTCGATGGCACCGTTCAGTTCCTTCATATTGTGGCCGTCGACCCGGAGGACGTCGAACCCGAAGGCTTTGAACTTCTCATCGACAGGCTCGATGTTCATCTCGTCTTTGACCGCGCCGTCGATCATCAGTTTGTTGTTGTCGACGAGGACGACGATGTTGGACAGTTTGAACTGGGCGGCGCTCATCGCCCCTTCCCAGTTGGAGCCTTCGTTGAGCTCACCGTCACCGGTCATGCAGTAGACCATGTAGTCTTTCTTGTTCTGCTGTCCGGCGAGCGCCATACCGACGGCGAGGGACAGACCGTGGCCGAGAGAGCCGGTCGAGACGTCGACGCCGCGGACTTTGTTGCAGTCGAGGTGCATGCCGATCTTCGCACCGGTCAGGTTGAAGATGTGCAGCTCCTCCTCCGGCATGTAGCCGAAATCCACGAGGACCGGGGCATACGCGATGGCTGCATGGCCCTTCGAGAGGACGAACCGGTCACGGTCCGGCCAGTCGGGGTCGTTCGGATCCAGTTTCATGAAGCGATGATAGAGGATCGTCAGTGCATCCAGAGCGGACATGCCTCCACCAATGTGTCCGGACCCGCCCCAGGCGACCGTTTTGACGGTCAGGTGACGCAGGTCGTTTGCCTTCTTTTCGAGACGAAGCCATTCCTGTTTGTCGAACGGCTTGTAGTCAGCTGGCATAGATTTCATTCTCCTTTCCTTTGAATACTCACATATGTTCGAACCTCTTTAAGTGTAGTGCATAAAAAGTTGTTACGTCAAGAAAGGATTTTGTTAAATATGCGCATATCGCCGTGTTTTCTACTCCGGTTCTACCTCCTCTCTCCCGCGGAGAGAGGTCTTTTCCGGAGCAGTAGGGTGCTCTACACCGTACATCGCCGTAGAATGAAAGCACACCAACATCACAAAAGGAGGTCTTTCCCTTGGAAATGACTGCAGGCGCGAAACTGCGCGCACCCCGTCAGCCGCTGGACGCCCGGCCCCTTCCGGACTACACCCGGGGCGAGGAGATCTTTAATATGGTGAGCCACATCGTCGGCAGCACGTTCGCCGTCGGGCTCCTGGTCTTCTGCGTCCTCCGCTCCGCGTTTCACCACAACGTCTGGGGCATCGTGACCGGCGCCATCTTCGCGGCGTCCATGATCCTGTGCTATACCATCTCGAGTGTGTACCACGGGCTCATCCCGAAAACCGAAAAACTCATCCGCAGCAAAAAGGTCATGCAGGTCCTCGACCACTGTGACATCTACTTCCTCATTGCGGGCACCTATACGCCCATCGCCCTCACCGGCCTGCGGGAGACCCACCCGGGGCTCGCCTGGTCCACGTTCGGCATCATGTGGGGCGTCTGCCTCATCGGCACGGTCTTCACGGCGATCGACCTGCACAAGTTCGGACCGCTCTCCTATGCCTGTTACTTCATCGCGGGCTGGAGTGCGCTCATCTCGCTTTATGCGATCGGCCGGACTTATGGCACTCTGTTCGTGCTGTTCCTGCTGGCGGGCGGCATCGCGTACACCTCCGGCATGGTCTTCTTCGTCCGGCAGACGAAGGGGTACCGGTACAGCCACTCCATCTTTCACCTGTTCATCCTGGCGGGCAGCGTGCTCCACGCCATCCCCATCATCCTCTGGTGCATGTAAGTTTTGACAACCAAAGACCTCCCCCTGTATACTGGCCTCAAAGAGACCATACAGAGGGAGGCTTTGTCATGCGGCTGGAAACGGAGCGGCTGGTGCTGCGCCCCTGGGAGAAGTCCGACGCGGAAGCCCTGTATGAAATTGCGAAAGACCCGCGGGTCGGGCCGGCGGCGGGCTGGAAACCTCATCAGAACCTGGCGGAAAGCTATAGAGTCATCGGCGATGTACTGATCGCGCCCGAAAACTATGCCATCATCCTCAAAGCGACCGGCGAACTCCTCGGCTCCATGGGCCTGCGCTTCCCCGGGGACAGCAACCTGCCCCTGCAGAAGGGCGAAGCGGAACTCGGGGGCTGGCTCGGCGTCCCCTACTGGGGACAGGAGTACGCACTGGAAGCGGCCCGGGCAATCGTGCAACACGGGTTTGACGAGCTGGGCCTGTCCCGCATCTACGGATGCTCCTTCACGGACAATGAGAAGTCCGACCGGCTGCAGGCGAAGCTCGGCTTCCGGTACCGGCGAACGGAGGAACACCACTACTGTCCACAGCTGGACGTGTACCGACCGGTGAACGTCCGCGTCCTGGTGAACCCGGAGTTGGAGATATAGGGGCTCGACGTGGTTTCGCTTCGCGTGACACCTACCCCTCTCAGGGGGCTGCCCCCCAAGTATTTTCGGCACGAGTGAGCGGGCGAACGAGTGCAGAACTCTTGTGACACCTCGGTCAGAAACATAGAAGAGCGCCCCAAACAGGGCTCGACGTGTTTTCGCCTTTGTGACACCTCGGTCAGAAACATAGTCGTCTCGCTCGCTTGGAGCGCTTCGCGATACTCCTTGTTTCTTCCTGTTCGACAGTTTCGCTTCATCTGCCACAGGCAGCGCGAAACTGCGAACCAGTTAACAGCCGCTGTGCTACGCACGCGGCCACTGACCACGCCGCCAAGGGTGAGAGCCCCTGTTGGGCATAAAAAAGAAAGAGTAGCTGTTGCTACTCTTTCTTTTTTGGCGCCCCAAACAGGGCTCGAACCTGTGACACCGCGGTTAACAGCCGCGTGCTCTACCGACTGAGCTATTGAGGCTCAAAAAGAAAAAATGTCGGCGTCGCCCTATCTTCCCAGGGGGCTGCC
>Ga0310695_10000268_pt1 | contig 138834 bp, 102 predicted proteins | sample RumenRJG_04DNA_FD_203882 | JGI IMG/M metagenome (GOLD analysis project Ga0310695, IMG submission 203882) | Bovine rumen microbial communities from Lethbridge, Alberta, Canada - RJG_04 (v2) (version 2) | ecosystem: Host-associated > Mammals > Digestive system > Stomach > Rumen | place: Canada...
TCATCACGCAACAGGTCTGTTCTATTTCTGGGCACATTGCATTAATCTCTTGTGCAGCCTGCGGCCACATAAAGAAGTCCTCGCCACTACCCGTCAGATAGATGCGGTCAGCGTTCTTGTGCCACGAGTCGATACTATACTGGCGCCAAGTATAGTCGCCCATGAGAATGATGAACATCAACGACATCAACGACACCACCAGCCCTGCTATATTTATTAAGGTATATAGCTTGTTGCGCGAAAGGAATCTGAAATAACTCTTCATCTTTTAATAATATGTTCTTTTGTTCTTATGTCTAAATTGACACTGCAAAATTACGCCATAAAAACGAATCCGCCAAGGTTTTCAGCCTTGGCGGATGCTGATTGTCTAATAATTAGACACCTCAGCGTATGATTCTTTGACACATCCTTATTGTAGTTTATAAGAATCTTCTTCTAAACCATAATCCAAAGACGGGGTCTGTAAGATATAACTGCCGCATCTCTGAATAGATGAGATCGCGCTCGATAAGTGCATCACGCAATCGTACTAGATTTGACGGACTGCCTAAGTCGAACATAGAACGGACGCGTTTTTCATTATAACCAGAGTGAATGCCAGAGACAATAGCCTTTAATAGATTCATCTGATAAGCAGAAAGAGGCTCTACCTGTTGCATATATAGTGCTTCATTGGTACTTATCAGTTCAGAAATTGCGGATGACATCATGTCGTCAGTAACACTTCCGCCCTGAGGCAGATGGTTGAGGAGAATAGATGACAGATGCTGAACATACGAGGGGTAGTTGTCCACTACTTCGCAGATGCGCTCAACGATTTGTTGAGAGACGTGTTTTCCCTCTGCCTCAAAATGATTGATGATATAATCCATCCAATCACAGGTAGGTATCTTCTGTAGCCACAACAGATCTCCAAACTGATAGAACGGCATACTGCGATTGAGAAATATATTACTCATCATGTGACGCTTGCTGCCATAGAGACAGTATGAAGTGTAGTGATGATGTTGCCAAGCGGACCGTAGTCTTGCTTGTACTTGTTTCGTGTTTTCAAACTCTCCCACTTGCTGAAACTCGTCAATACACACCACGATATGACGGTTTTTGCGTTTAGCAATGACTTCCACCATATTAAGAACCTCCTCTGGCGAATGTGTCTCTGGGGTTATCCCAAGCGAGACACTTATTTCAGAGACAGGATCGACAGGTATTCCAATTTTTGGAGTGAGTCGGACAAGAAAGTCACGCGCCTCCTCCATCCATAGTTGTAGCTTTGAGGCGGTCTGCTTTAACACCGCAACAGCCAGAGCATTATAAAATTCGTACTCTGTCTTACAACCGAAGATGTCAAGTCTGACAATAATGATATCCTCTCGGTCCAAGTTACGGCAAACGTGATCTACCAGCGAAGTCTTTCCATAGCGACGCGGAGATATTAAAACAGAATTGATCCCAGCTATAAAGTTGGATTTCAGACGACGGGTTTCTTCAGTCCTTCCCGTAAAATTATAGTCCGTAACAGCAATTCCATAAACAAAGCTCTTCTCCATAACACTCTCATTTTGAGCACAAAGATAGGTATTATATTACAATTACACAAGTTTGTGAATCACAAACTTGTGTAATTTAAGAATTCTTAGTAAACCTAGTCTTAGAAGCGGTCATATAGAATATAACCTTGGCAAATATCCATCAGAACTGATAGCCAATGGAGACATCAGCCGTGATGTTCTTCGGATATCCGCCAAGCATGAGGGAAGAAATGGCATTGCCCACAGGCTGGCCGCCAAAACCGGCATCGCATACCTTGGTCAGACCTACCGACACATTGCAGCCAATGATGAAATGCTGGAAAATCAGGTCCACGCCGCCGAAAGCTCCTGCATCCCAGCGGTTGAACTTCGGATAGCTCACGCTGTGACTCTCCTTATCATAGGTACAGCTATTGAAGTCGAAGGCGTCGCTGAAATGATTTGTGCCAAAGGTCTTATGATAATCAGTGTTTAGTAATTCCATGCTTGTCTTGCCGCTGAGACCGTAAGCCACGTATCCACCTGTCCTGATGGTGAAGAAGCATTCCTGACTTATCCTTAGGCGGGCAGCCATCTGGAGCGGCAGTTGCAGATAGTTGAGGCGAGTGCTGTATTCCGCTTCCATGATTTGCTCGTTGCCGTAATAGCCATCGAACTTCCAGCCTTTCCTCACAAACTGGAGCGATGGCTGAAAGCGCCAAACGCCATTTTTAGAAAGTCCGATGTCAGCACCGCCGCTGATGTGAAACCCCATGTGGTCGTCGATATTCGTCACGCCGCCAAACACGTGGGCATAGCCGATACCAACTCTCGCCTGCCAGTTGATGTCTTGTCCTTTCATGACTAAGGGCTGCCCTGTTAGCATTACTCCAATCACTAATGTTGCTATTCTATTCATTGTCTCTTTTGGTTGATTATTCTATCTACACTAACGCAGTATGGCGAAAAATCTTGCAACAAGAACAATTAAAATTTCTGAAATTACTCATTACAATATTTCTAACTTCCTGAATATCGATGTATAGTTTCTGATTATTGTCTTCATGCGTTAAATCTGTTAAATCCATGCAATCCGTTGTTTTACTTCATTACTAATACTTCATTATCTTTAAATGCTTCGTAGCCGCTGGTGACAACACGCTCACCGGGCTCCAGTCCCTCCAGCACTTCGTAGTATTGCGGGTTTTGGCGTCCGATACGGATGTTGCGGCGATAGGCTTTCTGCCCGCTCTTGTCGAGGACAAAGATCCATTGCCCACCCGTAGTCTGGAAGAACGTGCCGCGAGGAATGAGGACAGCCTGCTCCGGCTGACCCAGTTCGAGGTCGATATAATAGGTCTGGCCCGTGCGAATGTTTTCCGGCCGCTCTCCACGGAAGATGAAGTCGCAGCGGAACTTGCCGTCGCGTACCTCTGGATAAACCTTGCGAACCAAAAGCTGATACTGCTTGTCGCCACGCGTAAAGGTGGCAGTGAGGCCTTGTCGCACACGGTCGATATAGTGCTCGTCTATCTGCGCCTGCACCTTATAGTCGCTGAGGTCGTTCAATTGGCCAATCTTCTGTCCAGGCTGAATGCTCTGTCCCAGTTCTACATCGAGCAAGCCCAGCTCGCCGTCGATGGCAGAGCGCACCTCAAGCTTATCCTTGCGCTGGCGCACCAGCACCACATTCTTGCGCATATTCTGCAGGTTATCCTCCATCTGATCCATCTGAACGGTGCGATAGAGCGAATCCTGCTTCAGACGCTTCGACACCAAGGAACGCTTCTTGGCAGAGAGCTGATAGTCCTCTTGCGACTGCAGATAGTCTTCACGGCTGATGAGCTTCTCCTGATAGAGTCGCTTGTTCTGCTCGAAGGTGCGCTGCTTGCGATGGGTGTCCATATCCAGCTGGGCCTGCTCCGTCTGGTTGCTCAGTCGGTCTTGCTGCATCGCCACTTGGGTATTGCGAAGCAGGTTCTGCTTCTCTGCCAGTTCAGCCTCCGCATTCAGAATCTGCAGGTCAAGATTACTGTTCGAGAGGCGGACGATGACATCACCCTTATGCACCATCGTGCCTTCTTCCACCACCTTCTCCATCACGATGCCGCCTTCCTCTGGCGAAATCTGCACAATCTGGATGGGCAACACCTGCCCGTTGGTGCGTACATAGTCCTTAAACTCAGCGCGCTGCACGTCGCTGATGGTCAGCTCGTCACGGCTGACTCTGAGCGTAGAGGCGTGGTTGCCCAACATCAGCCAAGCCAGTATCACGATCAGCAGACAGCCTCCCGCTGCGTACGGCCAGTATTTCATGAGCCGCTGCGTTTTCGTCTTTTCAATTACTCTGTCCATATCGTGTTTCCTTGATAATATCTTACTAATTGTTCCTTCACCATCGCCATCAGCTGGCATTGCAGTAGGGTGGCCTTCGAGTTCAGCAGCTGAGCCGAAGTGGTGTGCAGGTCGATAGCGGTGCTCAATCCCTCTTCAAACTGGCGAAGTGTCAGCTGGTGGGCCATGCTGTCGGCCTCCACCTTCTTCTCCATCTGAGCAGCCTGCTTCAGATAGCCTTGCCAGTCCTGCCAAGCCTCGCGACTCAGTTTCTCCAGCTCCAACTGTTTCTGAGCGAAAGTCTCCTGAGCCATCCGATAGTTGTTCTTTGCGCGGCGGATGCTGGTGAGCGTTTGCAAACGGTTGAAGAGCGGAATGCTCACCGATATGCCCAAGTACTCACCCATGTTGTTCTTCAGCTGATGGCGGAATGCCTCTGCGGCTTGGCTATGAAGCGTCTTGTAGTAAGTGGTGCTCAGGCCCGCACTCAACGAGAGAGATGGAAAAAGGGAAGCACGGGCCTGATGCCACTCATGTTTTGATGTCTGCATCTGATAGCGGGCAGCTTGCAGTTCTGGGTGAATCGGAGAAATCGAGGGTACGGGGGTGCAGGGGTGCGAAAGTGCGAGGTTACTTTCTGCGTTAGAACGATTCTCATACCCTCGTATCCACGTACCCCCAACCCCCCGAAAACTCGACAGCATCAATGTATCCTGCAAGGGGAAACTCATTTCCTTTTTCAGTTCCAACAGGGCTGAAGCATAAAGATTCTGCTGACGGAGCAGTTCATAGTCGGCTTCTGCCCGTTGCGATTCCACCTGAGCCACATCGGCGGCACTCTTGCGCCCCACCTCTTCCAGCAGGCGCGTTTGTCGGAGCAAGAGCGCAGTCTCTTCCACCTTCTCTTCTGCCATCCTGACCAATCCTTCATAATAGGCCACATGGGTAAAAGCCTGCAGCACGTTCAAGGCCGTTTGGTCTTGCTGCTGCCGAAGAGCAGATTGCCCCATCAGCACACTGGCCTTCGCAGCACGGAGCGCATGCAGACGGCTGAAGCCATCGAAGACAGGCAGCGAGGCCGACAGTTGATAACCATTATAAAAGGTACTGACATCGGTATAGCCGTTGGTCTCAGGGTCGATGGCACGGCCGAAGTTATACTGCGCTCCGATGCCAGCATCCAAAGAAGGCAGGAACCGACCGACAGCACCTGTCTGGCTGGCCTTGTAGTTGTCGAGCTCCAGCGCTGTCCGTTTCACCTCATGGTTGTGCTCCACAGCATATTGCATACACTGTTGCACGGTCCATTCAGTCTGCGCCGTAGACTGTTCGACAGCCCATGCCAGGAAGATCATCAATACTTGCTTCATACACTTTTTGTTTTGATGGTGCAAAATTATTCCTTATTCCTCAGAACCCCAAGGATTATGAGGGCTCCAGATGCAGATTGTCTAAAAATTAGACAGTCATGCGTATGATTTTTAGACAGATTCTTCGTAACTTTGCACGCGAAACCAATAAGACTTGGCTCTATGAAGCAATACGGCACGATATTAATAGTCGACGACAATCGCTCCATTCTGACAGCGATGCACTATCTTCTGGACAGCACATTCGAACGAGTATTGACACTGGAGAAACCTGATGAGATTCTCAAGACGATGGCACAGGAAGAGATAGACATCGTGTTGTTGGACATGAACTTCTGGAACAGCGAGTGCCATGAAAGCTTGCTTCCTGATGGCCGAGTCGTGACAAAAGTCACGCAACGAAATATCTCATTAGGCGTGAACAGCGGGCAGGAGGGACTGTTCTGGCTGCGCACCATCCGCAAACACCATCCGCAGACACCCGTAGTGCTGCTCACGGCCTATGCCGACGTGTCGTTGGCGGTAAAAGGCCTGAAGAGCGGGGCTGCCGACTTCATCACCAAGCCTTGGGACAACGACGAACTCATCCGCAAATTGAAAGATGTACTCGAAATGCAGAGTGAGATTGTCACGCTCGACGAAATAGAGAAAGAGCATATCCGCCGCACCATCGACCATTGTCACGGCAACCTCACACAAGCGGCAGAACTCCTTGGCATCACGCGGCAGACACTCTATAATAAGATCAGAAGCCTCACACCAAGCCCCTCTCCCAAAGGCGAGGGGAGTAGATAGACTTTTCGCTTATGTGGCTTTTTATTATCATCATCATCGGTATTGTCGGCTTGCTCGTATGGTGTCTCATCCGTCGGCAGCGTTCGCTGAAGCTTCGTGCCCATCTGATGCAGGAGGCTATCCGCAATCGCGACTTCACCTTCCGCCTTCCTACCGACGGTCTGCTGCCAGGCGAACGAGCCATGCAACAGACGCTCAACCAATTGGGAGAGTGCATCCGTCAGCAGGTGAACCAAAATGAGGTGGAATCATGGGAACGCCTCACCCGCGTGCTGACCCACGAGATCATGAATGCCGCAGCACCCATCACCAGCATCAGCCAGACGATGCTGGGTCGACATGATGTGAAGAACTCTCCGCTGGAACCAGGCATCCAGGCCATCTACGACACCAGCCGCCATCTGAGCGACTTCGTGGCCAACTATCGGAAGATGACGGAACTGGAGAAACCTGTATTGGCGGATGTGAATCTGTTCTCTTTGCTCGACGATGTTTGCAAAGCCTATCCTCATTTGAGTTGGGAAGTGAACATACCCTCCGACATCATCGTTCGTGCAGATGCAGGAATGCTCCGACAAGTGCTGATGAATCTGGCGAAGAATGCCGTGGAGGCCGAAGCCCATACAATGGTCATAGAGCAGGTGAAGGAGTCGGCAATCACACAGCTGCTCACGCTTTACATAGGCAACGACGGTCTGCCCATCCCTGCTGAGAACCGCCAGTCGCTCTTCGTTCCATTCTTTACCACGAAGCGCGGGGGCAGCGGCATCGGACTTTCCCTAAGCCGTCGGATGATGATACAGCAAGGTGGCATGCTCGACCTTGCTGAAACACCACTGCGTGGCTGTCGCGTGGGATTCCTCCTTTCCGTTTCTCTTGGTTAATTGTGTTTTCCAAGTCAGAAAACGATGTTTTCCAAGTTAGAAAAAAGTGTTTTCCAAGTCAAAAAACGATGTTTTCCAAGTCAGAAAACAATAAGAACGCCGCCACTTGTCGGAATGACAAATGGCGGCGCTTCTGATCAAACTCTGATGATTGATTACTTCACATACTCGGAGAAGTCGGTGAGGTGCATATCGCCCTTGCGGGTCAGCGTGTCGTGCATAGCGAAAGCTGCCGGCAGGTTGTGGTGCGTATGACCGCTCACGGAAATCTTCAGGTAGTCGTTGAGCAACGGACGGTAGTCGGGATGTGCGCAGTTGTCGATAATCAGACGGGCGCGCTCCATCGGGCACTTGCCGCGGAGGTCAGCGATACCCTGCTCCGTGATGATGATGTTGACGTCGTGCTCAGAGTGATCCTGATGGCTCACGAAGGGAACGATGCTGGAAATCAGACCACCCTTGGCTGTCGACGGGCAGGTGAAGATAGAGATGTAGGCATTGCGCTCGAAGTCGCCTGAGCCACCGATGCCGTTCATCATCTTCGTGCCACAGATCTGAGTGGAGTTCACGTTGCCATAGAGGTCGCACTCGATGGCGGTATTGATGGCGATGACACCCAGTCGACGAATGACTTCCGGGTTGTTGGAAATCTCGCACTGGCGCAATGTCAGGTGATCCTTGAAGTAGTCGATGTGGTCGTAGACCTGCATGAGGCACTCGTTATCGACAGAGAGCGAGCACGATGAAGCATCCTTCACGCGGCCGGTGAGCATCATGTCGATGACAGCATTCTGGATGACTTCTGTATAGACGTTGAAGTCGGGCACATGCTTGTCCTGTCCCAAGGCGCCGAGGATGGCATTGGCTGTTGAACCCACACCACTCTGCAGTGGGAGGAACTCCTTGGGAATGCGTCCCTGGTGCATCTCGTTGACAAGGAACTCAGCGGTCAGATAGCCAATCTTCTCCGTCACGGGATCGCTGTCCTTGAAGCCACGGGCCTCATCGGGCAGGTTGCACTCCACGACGCCTACGAGTTTCTCAGCGGGCACTTCCACGTAAGGCTTACCGATACGGTCGCCCACATGCTCGATAGGAATAGCCTTGCGGTAAGGCGGGTCGAATGGCTCAAACACGTCGTGCAGGAGTCCAGCCTGCGGGTTATGGAAAGCATTGAGCTCGAGCACCACATGCTTGGCCAGACGAGCTGCAGTGGGGCTAATGCCACCCGATGATGTCAGGAAAGCATGATACACGTCGCCCACCTTCTCGATGGCGCAGACTTCGAGGATGGCCCAATCTACCTGTCCGTAGAAACCGTAGCGCAACTCCTGTGCCAGATGGCTGAGGTGAATGTCGTTGTAACGCACGCCACCAGCGTTGACCCATTTACGGAAGTCGCTATTGGTGGTATAGGGAGCGCGGTAAGAGATGGCCTGTGCCTGTGTCAGCACACCATCGGTGCTGGGACCAGTGGAAGCTCCGGTGAAGAGTCTCACCTTGAACTCGCGGCCTGCTGCGTGCTCTTGCTCAGCAATCTTGGCCAACTCTTTTGTCACTGCCTTGGGGGAACCGGCGGGTGTGAAGCCGCTCAGTGCCAAGGTGTCACCATTTTTCATCATGGCAGCTGCCTCAGCTGCCGAAATTTTCGGATAACTCATTTGATTGTATTTTCTTATAAAGATTGATTACGTGGTTTTGAAACCTTTGGTGCTGATGATGCGAATCACGTCGCGGATGTTCATCTCCTGATAGTCGCCAGCATGCTGATATTTGGCAAGTGCCTCAGCCTCGGCCTCATCATTGTGATAGTTACAGGCCTTTCCTTTGGCCTCTGCCACTGCCCATCCTACGAGGGCCACTGCCACGAAAGCGGCAAGAACTGCAATTGTTGTCATAGTGTGTTCGTTTAATTAATCGTGCAAAAGTACAAAGAACTAAGCAAACGACAAAACAAATCACGGTTTTATTAGCAATTTTTTTCGTCAGCACACAGAGGAATGAAAAAAAAGTCGTAAATTTGTGGCCATAAACGAACTGTGTATGAAAAGATTCATTATTTCACTGAGCATTCTATGCTTCGGCGTTCATACTGCCATAGCCGACGAAACACCCCTCGAAGCCCACTTCACGGCACAGGAGGCCTCAGTACCTTATTATAAGATGGGGTGGGACTCTGCCGACGAAGCCGCCACATGGACCTACAGTGGGGTAGCCTCGGGCTACTTATCCTGGCACTTGGAGGAGAACACACCCTACATAGGGCAGCCCCCTTTCAGCAGCATCGATCCCGACAGCAAGTATTCGCTCTGTGTCAGATATGGTTCCAGCGCACAGAACGAGGTGGCCACATCGCCCGCCATTGCCATCCTTCCCAACACCACTTTGGAGTTCTATGCTTGCTTCCGATCTGTATACTTGGTTTTTGCCGACTGGAAATTCATCATCACCGACCATGACAGTGGCGAGACACTCATGGAATGGAGCGCTTTCCTCTGGTCGCAACAGAACGGATTCACTGGCCCCACCTGGCAGAAAATCACATTCGATCTTTCGGAATATGCCGACAAGCACCTGACCTTCGCCTTCCGTTACATAGGTCCTGACGGCGAAGACCTGGCCATCGACGGTTTCCGCCTGTACCAGAACATCGACGACCCCGACGCCACCATTACCATCGACGAGGGCGGACTGGTGCATTTCCTTGATACTTCAACGGGAGAACCCACGCAATGGCTTTGGACCTTTGAGGGAGGCACCCCCGCTACTTCCACAGAGCAGCACCCTGTGGTCAGCTACAACACAGCTGGCTCCTACACCGTCAGTCTCACTTGTTCGACAGACAACGGCGCCGTAGCATCGACCATCACCCGCGAAGGCTATGTCAACGTGGTGGCGCAGGCTCCGCAGGCACTCATCGGACTGCCCGACGAAGGTTACCTCTCGCCCTGGACAGCACTGTTCATCCCCACCGATACACCCATCGTCTTTCATGATCTTTCCTCTGGACTGCCTACCACATGGCACTGGACATTCCCAGGTGGCATTCCAGAAGAGAGCGACGAACAGAATCCCACTGTGGTCTACCATGAAGAGGGAGTCTACGGTCTGACGCTCGACGTCAGCAACGCTGCCGGCACGTCGAACGACTTCCTGGCCAACGCCATACAGGTGGGTGGCACGCAATATGTGTGGAACATCGGTCTCGACGAATACGAACAGATGGGCGAAATCAACTTTGGATTGTACGGCTACTACGGAGGCACCAATTGGTTGAACATCGAGAAATTTGCCGAACACTTCAAGGCTCCGCAGGCTCCTGCCACGATAGACCGTGTGCAGGTGTACTTCTACAGCACCACCGCTGCCACGACCGATGCTGAAATCACCGTCAGCCTCTGCATGGTAGGCAGCGACGGCAATCCCGCCGACGTATTGGCCTCGGCTTCTGTACGTGCCGGCGAATTGGCCTACGACCCAGAAGAGATTGTGCCTACCGACTTCATCTTCGACCGACCCGTCAGCATAGACCAACCTTTCTTCATCGTCATCGGACCTTTCCCCCACAACGATGGCGATGCCATCAGCATCCTGGCCGTGAAACGCGACGAGGGGGAGACATCCACCACCTGGCATTTGCTCGAGGACGAAGACCCCATCACCTTCGAACCACTCGGCACTTACCAATGGTTTGAGAACACAGACTCACCCGTGTCGTTTTGCATCACTCCACAGCTATCATACGCAACCCTGCCCGTCACCAGTATCGACTCTCCCATACGCCATCCGCTGCCACAATCGTCCATCTACGACTTACAGGGACGCCGCATTGAGCAAATCAAGAAAGGGATTTACATCCGAAACGGAAAAAAGATAGTAGTCAGATAGTGCATTATTTGATTAGTCAAGAAATATGAAAGAGTTTCTGAAAGTATTGCAGCGGTTCATCCCGCCATATAAAAAGTATCTGTGGCTGTCGGTACTGTTCAATGTGTTGTCGGCAGTGCTCAACATCTTCTCATTTGCCACACTCATCCCCATGCTGAACATCCTGTTCCAGACGGGCAACGGTGCCAATGCCACACGACTGATGCCTTGGACATGGAGCCATATCGACAAGGTGGCAATGAACAACATGAACTACTACGTCAACCAGCTCATTGAGTCGTATGGTGCGACGACGGCGTTGTTGGCCATCGGCGGCGTGCTGGCATTGATGACAGCCCTAAAGACGGCTGCCTATTTTGCTTCGTCGGCCACCATGATTCCTATTCGCACGGGCGTGGTGCGCGACATCCGCAACCAACTGTATCAGAAAATCACCTCTCTGCCCTTGGGATTCTTCAGCGAAGAGCGTAAGGGCGACATCATCGCCCGCATGAGTGGCGATGTACAGGAGATAGAGAACAGCATCATGTCGTCGCTCGATATGTTGTTCAAAAACCCCATCCTGATTGTAGTCTACTTCGCCATGCTGCTGGTCATCTCGTGGCAGCTGACACTGTTCACGCTTGTCTTCGTACCCATCTTCGGCTGGTTCATGGGGCAAGTGGGCCGCAAACTGAAGAGGAAAAGCATCAAAGCACAAGCTCTTTGGAGCGACACCATGAGCCAGGTGGAGGAAACGCTGGGCGGTCTGCGCATCATCAAGGCATTCTGTGCTGAGGCGCTGATGAACAGACGTTTCGACCGCACCAACACAGCCTACCGCAACGACATCATGCGGGTGAACATCCGACAGTCGATGGCTCACCCCATGTCGGAGTTTCTCGGCACTGTGATGATTGTCATCGTATTATGGTTTGGCGGTATCTTGGTACTTAACAACATGACGCTTACTGGCCCGGTCTTCATCTATTATATGGTGATTCTCTATAGCATCATCAACCCGCTGAAGGAGTTCTCGAAGGCTGGCTACAACATCCCAAAGGGTCTGGCTTCGATGGAACGCGTAGACAAGATTCTCAATGCCGAGAACAACATCCAGGAACCAGAACATCCGAAACACATTGGCGCATTCGAACACCAGATAGCGTTCCGCAATGTGTCGTTCAAATACGGTGAACAATGGGTGCTGCGCAACATCGACCTGACCATCGAGAAGGGCAAGACGGTGGCACTGGTGGGACAGAGCGGAGGCGGAAAGTCAACACTGGTGGACCTGATACCGCGCTACTACGATGTTCAGGAAGGCGAGGTATTGATAGACGGAATCAACGTTAAGGACTTGGGTATTCACGACCTGCGTCAGCTTATCGGAAACGTGAATCAGGAAGCCATCCTCTTCAACGACTCGTTCCGCAACAACATTGCCTTCGGTGCACCCAACGCCACAGATGAGCAGGTGGAGGAAGCAGCAAAGATTGCCAATGCCCACGAATTTATCACGCAGTCGGAACAAGGGTATGACACCAATATCGGTGACCGTGGCGGTCGACTCAGTGGTGGACAACGGCAGCGGGTGAGCATTGCCCGCGCCATCTTGAAGAACCCGCCCATCCTGATTCTCGACGAGGCGACTTCAGCACTTGACACAGAGAGCGAGCGCTTGGTGCAGGATGCCTTGGAGCGACTGATGAAAACGCGCACCACAGTGGCCATCGCCCACCGGCTGTCGACCATCAAAAATGCCGATGAAATCTGCGTGCTGCACGAAGGACGCATTGTGGAACGCGGCACGCACGAGGAGCTTCTTGCTCGCAATGGCTATTACAAGAAGCTCCACGACATGCAACAATAATAAAAACTGCTTATTTTCCGCGCTGCTTGACACCAGTACGAGCCTCGACCACGTTGACCACGTAGTCGGCCAGTTTCTCGCACTCGTTGATGAGGTCCATGTAAATGGTACCCACACCGTAAGTGTAGAGATGGTTGTTGATGTCGTTGATGTTCTGGCTCTTCAACTGATCGCGATAATTGTTGATTTCGATTTCGGTATTGAACGAGCGGTTCACATTGAACGCATCCTTGCGTCCACCCATCAGCTGGTTCATCTGTGTCAGGGCGTTGTCTACGAGTCCCATCATCTGGTGGATGTGCTGATAATGGCTTTCGTTGAAGTGATCCTGTTTGGCGGCAAATTTGCGGTTGATGGTACGGGCCATGTTGAAACAAGAGTCACCGATACTCTCCAGTTCGCTCACCTCACGCAACATGGCGCGAATCTTACCCTTGGTTTCGTCGGAGAGATGGGCATCGCTGACATTCTCCAGATATCGGGCAATCTCGATTTCCATATTGTCGGAAATGCCTTCGTACTTCTCAATGCGCGAGAAGAGCTTATTGTAGGTGTTCTCGTTGTCCTTCTGCTTACTGGCCTCACTCGACGAGAGATTGAGCAGTTCCTGCACCATGCCGAACATACGCTGCATACGTTCTGAGAACGATGTGATTTCCTTCTGTGCCTCCAATACGGAGAGCTCGGGCGTACGCATGAAACCGGCAGTGATGAAGTGCAGGCGGAAGTCTTCTTCCTCGTCCACGCGCTTGGGCTTGATGGCCCAGCAAACAAGCCTTTCTATCTGCGGGATGAACCAGATGAGGATGAATGTGTTGGCCACATTGAAGCATGTGTGGAAGGCAGCCAGCACAAAACTCAACTTGGCGGCATTGGCCATAAAGGCCTCTACACCCACGGCTTCCTTCGTCATATTGACATCGTAGCCCACCATTCCGCAGACAGCATCGATGAACGGGCGGAACACAAACAGAATCCACACCACTCCGAAGAAGTTGAAGAACATGTGCGACAAGGCGGCTCTACGTGCCTGCGTATTGGCCGAGAGGGCAGCGAGGTTAGAAGTGACGGTCGTTCCGATGTTCTCACCCATCACCAAGGCGATGCCCTGATAGATGGGCAGTGCACCCGACGAACAGAGAATCATGGTGATGGCCATCACGGCAGCCGACGACTGTACACAGAAGGTCATCACACCACCCAACAGCAGGAATACAAGTGTTGTGGAGAAAGACGTGGGGTCGAACGAGCTGAAGAAACTCAGCAATGCCTCGTTTTCGCCAAGATTCATCTCCGTGCCCGTCATTCGCAGCGTTCCCAAACCCAAGAGCAGGAACGACAAACCGAAGAGGAAGTCACCGATGAAGCGGTATCTCTTCTGATAAATCAAGATGATACCTAAAAGGAAAGCAGGATAGACGGCACTCGTGATGTCGAACGACATACCTGCCGACATAATCCAGGCGGTCAGCGTAGTACCAATGTTGGCACCCATGATGACGGAGATGGCCTGTGCCAGTGTCAGCAGTCCGGCATTGACAAACGAAACGGTCATCACCGTGGTGGCTGTCGACGACTGCACGGAGGCCGTCACCAGCATACCCGTGAGCATACCTGTGAAGCGGTTGGTCGTCATAGCACCCAATACGTGGCGCAACTGGGGTCCTGCCATTTTCTGCAGGGCATCACTCATCGACTTCATACCAAACATGAGGAGAGCCAACGAGCCTAAAAGCTTAAAAATGATTGTAATGGACATCTTTAATGAAAGATTTGACGGTTTATTGCTGCAAAGTTACAAAAAAACGAGGGAAACACAAAAGAAATGCAAGAGAAATGCCAAAATTATTTGCATTATTCCGCATTTATTTGTACCTTTGACTGCGAAAAGATACATTACGTTATGGAAAAGACAGTTAAGGTGAAATGCCTGAACAACGGTGAGGAACTGGATGTTCCCATCGGCTCACAACTTGAAGATGTGTTCGCACAGTCAGGACTGCAGATGAAATACGGTCCAACGAGTGCACGTGTAAATAATAAGGTGGAGGGGATGCACTATCGTGTGTATCGTCCGAAGACGGTTGAGTTTCTCGACATCACCTCCGCGTCGGGCAACCGTGCCTACATCCGCACCCTGTTCTTCATCTTCTGCAAGGCAGTGAGCGACCTCGGTTTCGACCCCGCCAACGTGTCGATCGACATTCCCGTTTCCAATGGTTACTACGTCAACATGCAGCTGCCACGCCCCATCACGCTCGAGGACGTGGGCAACATCCGCCAGCGCATGCAGCAGATCATCGATGCCGCCATTCCCATCCACCGCCACGAAGCAGACACAGAGGAAGTCATCAGTATGTTCCAACAAATGGGTGAACTCTCGAAGGTGAAACTCTTCAGAAGTGCAGGACGGATGAATACCATCTACTACGACATCGACGGCTACACCGACTACTACTATGGGTCGCTACTGACCAACACCTCGCAGATTTATCTCTTCGGTCTGGAGAAATATCGCGACGGCATGCTGTTGCGCATACCGTCGACCCAACACCCAACGGAACTCGACGAGATGACCCATCAAGACAAGATGTTCGCCATCTTCCGCGAACACCACCAGTGGCAGGACATCATCGGCATCCGCACGGTGGGCGACCTGAACGAGGCCGTCAAACGTGGCGATACCTCACTGCTGATCCAAGTGAGCGAGGCGCTGCAAGAGAAAAAAATCGCAGAGATAGCCGAGGAAATAGCCAGGCGAAGCAGCAGTCTGCGCCTGGTGCTCATCGCCGGTCCATCGTCATCGGGCAAAACCACTACGTGCAAACGCCTCAGCGTGCAACTGCTCGTCAATGGCATACGTCCCGTGGGCATCTCGCTCGACGACTATTTCGTGGACCGCCAATACACACCACGCGACGAGAAAGGTGACTTCGACTATGAACACCTGCATGCACTGAACCTACCACTCCTGAACGAGCATATCAACGCGCTGCTCAACGGCGAGGAAGTGGAATTGCCGAAATACGACTTCCACACTGGAAAGAGCAAATCGTCGGGTAAGAAGCTACGCCTCAAGAAAGATGAAGTATTGGTGATGGAGGGCATTCATGCGCTAAATCCTGAGCTCACCGCTCACATCCCTCAGCAACAGAAATACCGCATCTACGCTTCAGCGCTGACCACCATCCTGTTGGACAACCACAACTACATCCCCACGACCGACAACCGACTGCTGCGACGCATCGTACGCGACCATAAATACCGTGGTGTGTGCGCGCAGGAGACCATTCGCCGGTGGGCCAGTGTGCGCAAGGGTGAGAATCGCTGGATATTCCCTTATCAGGAGAATGCTGACGCGATGTTCAATACGGCTATGCTCTTTGAACTCGCCGTCTTACGCGAACAGGCACTCCCCCTGCTTGAGGAAGTGCCTGAGCAATGTCATGAATACGCCGAGGCCTATCGTCTACGGAAATTCCTACGCTACTTCGCCCCCATTCCCAACAGAGAGATTCCACCCACATCGCTGCTGCGAGAGTTTCTTGGCGGAAGCTCGTTTAAGTATTAAGCGGGGGTGCGGAGGTGCCCTCGAACATATCTTCTCTTACCTGATAACGGCTATCTTGGTGACAACACCCTTCTTGCCTTCTGCTGTGGCGGTGAGTACCATGTAGACACCCGTGGCAACACGCTTGCCGCTGGTGTCGCAACCGTCCCACGTGAAGATGCCGCCATTGGAGCGTCCTTGTGCGACAAGTGTGCCATTGGCCGTCACAATCTTCACATCGGCATCAAGGCTGAGACCGGTGACGGTGATCAGTCCTGTATAGTCGGGTCTCACAGGATTAGGATAGGCATAGACATTTTCTTTTTCCATTTCTTCGGCGGGTGTCACTGTGTCGCTCATGAAGGAACAAAGTCCATATTCTGTTCCAAAGAACACCTCACCCGTCTTGTCGTTAATGGCGATGCTCTCTACATTGTTGCCGAGGAGCGGACTGTTGGATGAGAGGAAATGATAGATTTCCTGCATGTTGTCGGCACTGATGAGGTAGACACCGTTACCATAGGTGCCTATCCATTTTCGTCCTGCCTTATCAATGGCGATGCTGGATATCCACATGTTCTCGAGCAGGTAGTCGGCGAGGTTGGTGCCATCGTTACGCGGCACTTTCACCTGAATCAGCTGGGAGCCATCGCTGGCTATCTCATCGGCAGTGAGCATCATGAGGCCGCCATGCGTGCCTATCCAAATGTTACCCTCGTTGTCGACAGTGGCTGCCGTTACAAAGTCGGCCTTCACCTCTGAACCATCCTGATTGGTGAAATTGTTGTAAAGCTTAGCCTGCTGGGAGTTTAGGTCGACACGGATGAGCGAAGCCGAGCGCCACGATTCGTTGACAATCCAGAGATAGCCTTTATGGAAGAAGGGTGCCTTGAGGTTGTGCAGACAGTCCACATCGTATCTCCACGTCGTGTCGTTAACCTGCATGAGAGGCACGAGATCTCTCATCTGCGGGGGTGTGATATCCACCCACTCTCCCTCTTTGGTGAGTTTCAGGAGGTTGTTGGGGGAATAGTCGTTCATCACGATGAGGTCACCATTGGAGTCGAATATCATTCCAGAAACAACGGTCTGACGATATCTGGCCCCTTTGTAGGCTTCTGCCAGCATACTGTTGTTGAAAGTGTAGAAATTCTTATAAGCGCCATCGTAGAACTCATAGAGTCCGCTCATTGCCCCGAAGAACACATGCTTGTCGTCGTTGGGGTCGATATCGAATCCCAATACATCGACATAATCGTAGAAAGAACTGTTGACAATGGTGTCGAGACGGTCTTGATAGATTTGCCATTCGTTGTCGCCAATCATCACCTGAAATCCTCCAGGCCGTTTATACGGTGTCTGGTTGATGAGCGCACCCGGGCAGGAATACAGTTTATCGTTGTGGTAGCGCATGCTGTTGAAGTGGTTTTGGTTAGGACCATCGGGTATAAGGTCGGCATGAGTCACCACAAGATTGTTCTGCTCGTCGAGGATGAAGGCCTGTAGTTTGTCGTCGGTCTGGTCTGCCCAGAAGCAGTTGTTCGTGCGGTCGTAGCTTAGTATGGTGATGTCGGGTGTGGGGAAATTCACCATTTTTCTGTTATTTACATCCACGTAGGAAGTATTACCCTTGAAGACCAAGTGCAACCGTCCCCCCGTATTGCTGACATACTGCAGGTTTTTGTAGTTGTCGCCGATACGTGTATGCGAGAAATTTTCAGGCGAATAGAGCAGCGTGTAGGTAGTAGCCACGCCCACAATGTTGTCGTCGATATTGAAAAGCCGTGTTGTGGCCAGCGTGTCGACCACCGTCCAATTGGCTTTATCGAGCAGATTCTTGTTCATATCGCCGCAGAGCAAACTACCATTCTTAGTGGTATTGGCAGTATGGTACGACGTTGAAGAGGCATAGATATAGTTTCCCCTGATGGCCACATCGTTGATGTTGATGCCGAGGTTGTATGTATCGGCAAACTCCGCCTTTTTCATATTGAGCTTGATAATGCCGAACTGCGTGGTGAGATAGGCATAATAACCGTCTATGGTGACGTTGTTGATTTTCTTACCCGTATTGAGGCTTGCATTATAATAGTCGGAGATATTCGTCACATTCCCGTCGCTGTCGAGCAAGTCGATATTGAAATCGTTGTAGACGATGAGCAACTTCTTCGCACTTGCACTCCATGCAATGAAAGAGATGTTCACCCCATTGAGTCCGTTCATACGGTCGTAGGTGGTGATGCTATCGTCGTTCGTGTTGTAGGCAAAGAGTCCGCCGCCGGAAAGCACGAAGATTTTATTATCGGCAGGTTCTATACAGGTGATGTCACGATAGCCTAAATAATACTTCCACTGTCCGATGCCGATGGCCTGAGCCGTTATGCTGAACGTCAGAGCGACGAGCGACAACATCAAAAACTTTTTCATAATTCGGTTTGTTTGTTCAACGATGAATAATAAAGGAGCTTGTATATATTAAACAGAAAAACTTGCGGATTATTGTGTTGCAGGTTATTTTTGATGGCTTTTCCAGCCATTTTATAAAATAAATTAACGATTGGGAGCAGATGGAAGGCCTCCAAACGGTTGTAACAGTCGAGTAGGGTGGAATAGCCTGCCAGTTGTTTCTGGAAAGTGAAAAGGGTGCGGAGAGCCTCTTCGTTCTTGCTGACAAAAGTGGGATTGTCCTCAAAATCATCAAGGAGGATGGGGTTGTCGATATGCGTGATGCGCACATTGCTTTCTGAAAGCGTCTTTCCAAATAGCACATCCTCATAGCCGTAATGAAGGAAATGCTCGTCGAAAGGATATTGCAAGATGACGTCGCGATGCACCATGAAGTTGGTGGTGCGAAACTCCTGGTGGGTTCGCTCCGCCCGTCGGTCGGCATGATGGGCTGCCTCACACCGCTTCTCGTAGCGGTAGCGAAGGTTGTTTTTCCATAGATGAGGGTCGCCGCCAATGGCGATGCCGCCTACGATGACGGGTGAAGTGGGGGGTGTCGCTGCAGAACAGTGAGACACTGGACCTAAGGAGGCGGCTTCTGCATAGCGGGCGATGAAGTGGGGATTGTCGAGCGTGAGATCGCCATCGATGAAGATAAGCCACTCGTATTGCGACGCTCGTGCCAGCAGGTTGCGGATGGCCGAGCGCCCTATGTTGGTGGGATGAAGGATATACTGCACGTGGCTGAGCTGCTCGATGGCCTTGTTCTTCTCCACAAACGAGCGATCGGGCGAACCATCGTCGGCTACTAGAATCTCAAAAGGAATGTCTAAAGGCTCACACTGCCTGTGCAAGGCCTTCACAAGGTCGATGCACAGGCAGTTGTAGGTGGGTAGCAATATGGAGAGTCCTTTCTTCATACTATTCTAAAACCAACGGGAGGAAGCGTAGGACACCTTAAGTATTCAAGAGAAATTCGGCCAGTTTGCTGACGGCATGGGCACGATGAGAAATGTTGTTTTTGATGTCATTGCCCAACTCGGCAAAAGTCTGGTCGTAGCCATCAGGTTGGAAGATAGGGTCGTAGCCGAAACCTTCCGCACCGCTCTTCTCCTTCGTAATCACGCCGTAGACCGTTCCCTGAAACAGGCTCACTTTCGCTTCAGGCTCACCTTTCTGAATCAGGGCGATGACCGTACGGAAACGGGCATTGCGGTTCTCCTGCCCATCGAGTTTCTGCAGCAGCTTGTCCATATTGGCCTCACTGTCGTGGTCGGTTCCTTCGGCATAGCGAGCGCTGTGAACACCCGGCTCCCCATTCAGGGCTTCCACTTCCAGACCCGTATCGTCGGCAAAGCAGTCCACATGATACTTGTCAAAGATGTAGTGGGCCTTCTGCGCTGCATTGTCTTCTAACGTATCGAAATCCTCGGGAATCTCCTCATGACAACCGATGTCGTTGAGCGACTTTACCTCGAACTCCTCGCCCAGGATGCTGCGTATCTCACTGAGTTTATGCTCGTTGTTTGTTGCGAAAACAATTTCCTTCTTCATTCTTTCTTATCCTTTCTCTTTTCTATTCCTACCTTGATGGTGTCGAAACCTTCGCCAAACACACCTATCACAGCACTCTGCGAGACAAAGGCTTTCGGGTCGATGAGCTTGATGAGACGGAAGATGTTGTTGCTCTCGCCTTTATGGGCTACCACACAAAGCACTTTGCTCTCTTTCTTGCTATACCAGCCTTGACCTTCAAGGATAGTGATACCCAGGTCCAACTGCTTGCCGATGGCGTCGGCTATCTCTTCCCATTTCTGCGAGAAGATGAGGAACTGCACACTGGAGCGTCGCTTGTTATAGGTGTAGTCGAGCATGAAGTTCTCCACATACATCGCCACCAGACCCATCACCACCATCTGCACGCGATGGTGCATCTCGCCGAACTGGGGGAAGAGCACACATGAGCCAATGACGAAGAAGTCGAGCACAATCAGCACAGAGCCGATAGACATATTATAGTATTTGTTCACGGAAGCGGCGATGATGTCGCTGCCACCCGTCGAACCGTTATTGGCAAAGACGAAACCAAGTCCCATACCCGTGAGCGAACAGCCGAGCACGAGCGACAGGAAGTCCTGCCCCTCGCCCAGCGTCTTGATCATCTCGCCAGCTGCATCGCGAGGCACAAACTCTTTCCACATACCCAGGAAGAGCGACATTCCGAAAATGGCATAGATAGTTTTCATCAGGAACTTGAAGCCCAATATCTTCAGTCCTCCAATGAGCAGGACGACGTTGATGATGACCACCGTGTACTGAACGGGAAACTTCGTGGCATACTCCACGATGGCGGCCATACCGGCCACACCACCTGTCACAATCTCGTAGGGCATCAGGAAGAACGTAAAGGCGAAGGTGTAGAGCAAAAGTCCGAGGGTTATGCCCACATAGTCGCGTACTTCGTTCTTCAACAGCTCTTTGCTTAAATTGATGTTCATAGTTAATGATATTTATTGTGGCTATTGTATCCTTTTCGAGGAATGAGAGCGTGGTCGCCTACTTGACGACCACATTGACCATACGTTTGGGCACCACGATGACCTTCATCACCTGCTTGCCCTCGATATACTTGGCGGCCTTCTCGTCGGCCAGCACCGCTTCTTGAATGTGCTGGTTGTCGGCATCGGCGGGGAACTCCATCTCGAAGCGTGTCTTACCGTTGAAGGCAACACCCAGCTTCACAGTGTTCTCCACGAGGTATTCCTCGTTCCAGATAGGCCATGCAGCATCGCAGACGCTGCCTTCACCGCCCATCATCTCCCAAAGTTCCTCTGCAATGTGGGGAGCAAACGGAGCCATCAGCACCACAAGTGTCTTGAAGATTTCGTGGTTCTTGCATTTCAAAGCAGTCAGCTCGTTGACGCAAATCATGAAGGCCGAGATGCTGGTGTTGTAAGAGAACTGCGGAATGTCCTGCGACACCTTCTTAATGAGTTTGTGCAGCGACTTCAACTCGTCGGGAGTGGAAGGTGAGTCATTGGCAGCATCCACCGCCACCAAGTTCCAAAACTTACGCAAGAAACGATGACAACCGTCGATGCCGTTGGTGTCCCAAGGTTTCGACTGCTCCACCGGTCCGAGGAACATCTCATACAGACGAAGCGTGTCGGCACCGTATTTCTCCACAATCATGTCGGGGTTCACCACGTTGAACATCGACTTCGACATCTTCTCGATGGCCCAGCCGCAGATGTACTTTCCGTCTTCCATCACAAACTCAGCATCCTCGTATTCAGGCCGCCAAGCCTTGAAAGCTGCGATGTCGAGCACATCGTTCTGTACAATGTTCACGTCCACATGAATGGGTGTCACATCCTTATATTCCTTGCGCAGACCGAAGCTCACGAACACAGGATGACTCTTCTCGTGACTAGCCTCATTGTCGCGATAGACGAAGTTCGAGCGGCCCTGTATCATTCCCTGGTTCACCAGTTTCTGGAATGGCTCTTCCTTGCATGACACACCAAGGTCGTGGAGAAACTTATTCCAGAAGCGAGAATAGATGAGGTGACCCGTTGCATGCTCCGTTCCACCCACGTAGAGGTCTACGTTCTGCCAATAGTCGTCGGCCTCGCGGCTCACCAGTGCCTCCGTGTTCTTCGGGTCCATATAGCGCAGATAGTAGGCGCTGCTGCCAGCGAAGCCAGGCATTGTGTTGAGCTCCAGCGGGAAGACGGTTTTATTGTCGATTTTATTACAATCAACCACTGAACATGAGGCGGTGTCCCAGGCCCAGCGCTTGGCGTGTCCGAGTGGCGGCTGTCCGTCGGCAGTCGGCTTATATTGGTCGATTTCGGGCAATTCCAATGGCAGACACGCTGCAGGAATCATATAGGGCATGTCGTCCTTATAGTAAACGGGGAAAGGCTCGCCCCAATAACGCTGACGCGAGAAGATGGCATCGCGCAGGCGGAAGTTCACCTTGATGCGCCCCAGTCCGTGGTTTTCCACAAACTCCTTGGTCTTCTGGATAGCCTCTTTCACGCTGAGTCCGTTCAGTGAAAATCCGTCGAGGGTCTCCACCCCTGCCTTCGGTGAATTCATCACCGTACCTTCCTTGGCATCGAAACTCTCTTCCGAGATGTCGGCACCCTCGATGAGTGGGACGATGGGCAGGTTGAAATGACGGGCAAAGGCATAGTCGCGCGAGTCGTGGGCAGGCACAGCCATGATGGCGCCTGTGCCATAGCCGGCCAGCACATATTCTGAAATCCAGATGGGGATATTCTCTCCTGTGAACGGATTGACGGCATACGAACCAGAGAACACGCCCGTCACCTTCTTGTCGCTGATGCGGTCGCGCTCCGTGCGCTTTTTCACGTAGGCCAGGTATTCGTCCACCGCTGCCTTTTGTTCGGGTGTGGTCAGTTGCTGCACCAGTTCACTCTCAGGAGCCAGCACCATGAAGGTGACACCGAAGATGGTATCGGCACGGGTGGTGAAGATGGTAAAATGAGTTTCGCTATCCGCCACCTTGAACTCCATCTCGCAGCCTTCCGAGCGGCCAATCCAGTTGCGTTGTGTCTCTTTCAGCGACTCTGTCCACTCCACCTGCTCCAGTCCGTCGAGCAGACGCTGGGCGTAGGCACTCACTCGCAGGCACCATTGGCGCATCTTCTTTTGCACCACAGGGAAGCCTCCGCGCTCCGATACACCGTCCACCACCTCGTCGTTGGCCAGCACCGTGCCCAGTCCTTCGCACCAGTTCACCATCGTCTCGCCCAGATAGGCAATGCGGTAGTTCATCAGCACCTGCTGCTGCTCTTTCTCCGACATAGCCTTCCACTCGTCAGCAGTGAAACTCAGCGGCTCCGAACAAGCCACGCGATAGGCCTCTAAGCCTTCCGTTCCATGCTCATCAAAGTATGCAACCAACTCGCTGATAGGATGTGCTGCCTCAGAGTTTTCACTCCCCTCTCCCTTTGGGGAGGGGTTGGGGGTGAGGCCATAGAACGAGTTGAACATCTGCTGGAACGCCCATTGCGTCCATTTATAATAAGGTGGGTCGCAAGTTCTTACCTCGCGGCTCCAGTCGAACGAGAATCCTATCTTGTCCAACTGCTCGCGATAGCGCTGGATATTGGCTTCAGTAGTGATGGCCGGATGCTGGCCAGTCTGTATAGCATATTGCTCAGCAGGCAGTCCGTAAGCATCGTAGCCCATCGGGTTCAACACGTTGAATCCCTTCTGTCGCATGTAGCGGGCGAAGATGTCGCTGGCGATGTAGCCCAAGGGATGACCCACATGCAGACCGGCTCCGCTGGGGTAGGGGAACATGTTAAGAACGTAGAATTTCTGCTTGTTCTGATCTTCGGTCACTCGATAGAGCTGCTGCTCGTTCCACCGCTGATGCCATTTCTTTTCAATCTCTCTGAAGTTGTATTCCATATTGATATCTCAGTTTTTGTGTGCAAAGGTACGATTAAGTGAGAACAATACAAAATAAAAAACCATTTTTTTATTTTTATTGTCGAATGCAAGTACCTTCGGCGACAGCCAAAGGTACGATTAAATGAATGAAAAACCAAATGTATTTGGATTTTTCTGTTGGTAACTATATACGATTTTACCCCATAGGCACTCCCCGACCCTTTTAAGGGGTGGGGTCAATATCTTTTCATCACTTTAAAGAATAATTTGAGGAAAAATGAAGCAGATACGAAGTTTTTTTTTAATTTTGCACCAAAATACCAAATATGGATGATCAATGACTGACGACAATGTCGTGCTGCCCGCTGGTTGGTGAGCGAAACAATCATAGAATAAAGTATGAAATATCAAGAGGAGATACATAGCTGTCAGGAACTGATGGAATATATCCAGCAGGTGGGATTCCTTCCCTTGTTGGATAGTGGCATCGCAGGCTATTCGGCAGAAGCTGTGGTCGACGACGACAGCCGCTATGTGGTGTTTGCAGATGGCGGATGGGACTGGCCACTATGGAAATGGAAAGGACCCATCATTCAGGAGGGCATCTGCGTGTATGGGAAGTTCTTCGCTTCCAAGGCAGGATTTATCAGCCGCGAGTGGTGGCCCGACTTCTGCAACTACCGACGCTCGAAGCATCCGCGACCAGCAGAGGGCAGCATCGAGGAAGCCATCCTGCTGACGCTTCAGGAGCACGGCAGTCTGATAACACGCGAACTACGGGCGGCCTGTGGCTTCACTGGCTCGAAGATGCGCAGCAGGTTCGATGCCTTTGTCACCCGTCTGCAGATGGCCTGCCGCATCGTCACTGAGGATTTTGTCTATCCCCTCGACAAGCACAACAACGAGTACGGATGGGGATGGGCTTTGCTCACCACTCCTGAACAGTTACTAGGCCGCGACCATTGCAAGTGTCCGCATACGCCAGAGGAATCCTACCAACGCCTGCACGCACACTTCCACTCCATCGTGCCTGAGGCTACCGACAAGCAAATAGCGAAACTCTTAGGTTAATACCATTAAAGGATAAAAATATGAACTACAATATCAACGATTTTGAAATCATGGCCCCTGTGGGGTCGCGCGAAAGTCTGGCCGCCGCCATCCAGGCAGGTGCCAATTCCATCTACTTCGGCATTGGCCAGCTCAACATGCGGTCGCACTCGGCCAATCCGTTCACCATCGACGATCTCCGCGAAATCGCACAGACTTGTCAGGAGCACGGCATTAAGACCTACCTCACCGTGAACACCATCATCTACGGCGAGGACATCGAGACGATGCACCAGATTGTGGATGCGGCCCACGAGGCCAACATCACGGCCATCATTGCCAGCGATGTGGCGGTGATGACCTATTGCAACCGTGTGGGGGTGGAGGTGCATCTTTCCACGCAGCTCAACATCTCGAACATCGAGGCTCTGCGCTTCTATGCCCAGTTTGCCGATGTGGTGGTGCTGGCCCGCGAACTGAATATGGACCAGGTGGCCGACATCTACCGCCAGATTGTGGAAGAGCACATCTGCGGCCCACGCGGAGAACTCATTCGCATCGAGATGTTCTGCCACGGTGCGCTGTGTATGGCCATTTCGGGCAAGTGCTACCTGTCGCTTCAGAACACAGGACGATCGGCCAACCGAGGTGCCTGCATGCAAATCTGCCGCCGCTCTTACACGGTCACCGACAATGAGACGGGCACGCAATTAGAGATTGACAACAAATACATCATGAGTCCGAAAGACCTGAAGACCGTGCGGTTCATCGACCGCATGATGAAGTCGGGCGTCAGGGTGTATAAGATTGAGGGACGCGCACGTGGACCAGAGTATGTCTACACCGTCATTCAATGCTACAAAGAGGCTATTCAGAGTGTCATCGACGGTACTTTTACGGAAGAGAAGAAGGACGATTGGGACGAACGCCTGGCACGCGTCTTCAACCGCGGTTTTTGGGACGGCTACTATCAAGGGCAGACGCTGGGCGAATGGAACAGCAACTACGGCTCGAACGCCACCGAACGGAAGGTCTATGTGGGCAAAGGTCGCAAGTATTTCTCGAAAATCGGCGTAGCGGAGTTCCAAGTGGAGGCCACCACCTTTGAGCCAGGCGACAAACTTCTCATCACGGGTCCTACGACGGGAGTGATGTATGTGACGCCCACCGAAATACACGGCAATCACGGGCCCATCCCTCGTGCCGAACAAGGCATGCGTGTGTCCATCGCCGTTCCCGATAAGGTGCGCGAGAGCGACAAACTCTTCAAACTTGTGAAGGACGAATAATCAGTCGATTTTTTTGTTGTGTAGGTGGCGGGTTTTCCCGCCACCCACGGGTTAATGTTAGATAACCAAAACGGCGTTCCACCCGAAAAAAACACTTATAAATGCTCATCAAGGAAGTGCAGGATACGTTCTTGCACTTCCTTGTTGCATTCATGCGGAATGTCCCAAAGCTCCGTCTGCAGAAGGTGGTCGGCCTGCTGACTGCGCCACACGTCGTGCATGATGCCAAAAGCCTTTTCCACACCCTCTACAGGAAAAAGCTTATCCTGCCGCCCATTCATGAAAAGCATAGGTTTCGGACAAGCCAACGAGGCGATATGCGGATAGTCGAGATAGCGCCGAAGACCAGGAATGCAATTGGCAAAACCGCCGTTTTCCTTGCGTCCGTAGTGCCAGGTCATCTGCACGTCAGTGGTCACCATCCAGCAATGCGCCACACCTGTCTTTATCCGCTGGCTCAAAGCCGACAGCATCCACGCACGATAGCCGCCCATCGAGAATCCCACGCAACCCACACGCTCCTTGTCCACCTGTGGCAGTGAACAGAGAAAGTCGGTGACCGTCAAGTCGTCGTAGGTCATCTGGGCACACAGATTATAGCCATACATCATCATGTTGCCCGCCACCACATCATACTGACTGCGGTCGGCACCTTCCTCACGGCCACGCTCTCCCCACATGGGCGCATCGGCTGAAAGCACCACATAACCGTTCTCTGCCAGATAGTTGCCCAAATACTGTCCACCATAGAGCTTTTCCACCCATTGGTCGGCGTCACTCAACACAGACTCTTCCATACCCACTGGGCGAATCATTTTCTCCTTTCCTATATATAAATGAGCACCATGATCGTGCAGCAGGTTCACAGCAGGGAAAGGTCCTGCACCCTTGGGAATGATCAGCAAGGCGGGAATAGCGTAATAAGGGGAGGCGGGAATCAGCAGCCGATAGGTGTCATAAGCCGTGGAATTGTCGTTCAAACGCTGAAGTTGAACACTTTCAAACTGCGGCTCAGCATAATTGAGCGAAGGCCCCATGCAGGCAAACACCTGCCGAAGGGCCTTCTTTTTCCATTTTGCGAAACGTTTTGTCTTGTCGTTGCCCCATGCCAAGGGATAGTCGGAGTGGGCAATCAACGAATCGGCATAAACGGGGAAATTCTTGTAGAACTCATAGCGCTCACGCTTCTGACCCCTTGCCGTCAAACCGACAGCAAGCAGCAAAACCGCCAGAATCATCCATTTTCTTGTGATTTTCCCCATTTGCTATATCATGATAATCACGACAGCTCCAACATGCGGTTGATGGGCTTCACGGCCTCGCGGGCCGTCTCTTCGTCCACCTCCACGCAGGGCCATTCATACCGCAGGGCGTTGTAAATCTTCAACAGCGAGTTCATCTTCATATAGTCGCACTGATTGCAGCTGCAACCTACACCACCCTCACTGATTTCTGGCGGCACAGGATAGAACGTCTTACCTTCGCACTGGCGCTCTATCTCGTGCAGGATACCAGCCTCAGTGGCAATAATGAACTCTTTCTTGTCGCTCTCCACACAATGCTTCAGAATGACTGCCGTGGAACCCACTACATCGGCCAAAGCCAACACGGGTCCCTTGCACTCAGGATGAGCCAGCACGATGGCTTCCGGATGCTGCTTCTTCAGTTCCACAATAGCTTCCACAGAGAAGCGCTCATGCACATGACAGCCGCCGTTCCAGAGCAGCATATTGCGGCCCGTGATGCTGTTGATGTAGCTGCCCAGATTCTGGTCGGGACCAAAGATGATTTTCGCATCCTCAGGGAACGTATCGATGATTTTCTTTGCATTGCCGCTGGTCACCACCACATCGGTCAGCGCCTTTACGGCCGCCGTTGTGTTCACGTAGCTTACCACCTGATAGCCTGGATGCTCCTCCTTGTATTTCTTCAGGTCTTCAGCCTTGCAACTGTCGGCTAACGAACAACCGGCGTTCAGATCAGGACACAGCACCAGCTTCTCCGGACAGAGTATTTTGCAGGTTTCCGCCATGAAGTGCACACCACACATCACGATGATCTTCGCATCGGTCTGTGCCGCCTTCTGTGCCAGCGCCAATGAGTCGCCAATAAAGTCGGCCACCTCCTGAATCTCGCCCACCGTATAGTAATGCGCCAGAATGATGGCATCTTTCTCTTTGCACAATTCCCTGATTTTGCTTTTCAGGTCGGTACCTTCTGCAACGGGTTCGTCAATGAATCCCTGCTTTTTCCACATTTCTTTGATTTCCATTATCATTTATTTTTTATGTTTTATTTTTTTAAAAAGAAAAGAATAATATGGTGATGGGCTGTGGATATGTTGATAAGTTTTTCCCTTTTTATTTTGTTTTTCCGTTATCAACACATGAAAATCACTTATCCACATCTGTTTCTAATTATTATTTCCTCGTAACTAATTATTTACGTCACTTATCCACATTTCTGCTATCATCGTGCAAATATAATAAGTTTATATCTTTTCTCCTATTATTTTTGTGGAAAACTGCATTTCTTCTTGTGAATAATTTGCTTTTTATGCACACCAGCCGTTGTTTTTGCTGAATATTGTGGATAATCCACAAAGTTATCCACACACTTATCCACACTTTTTTCAGAGTATTCCACTGAGTATTTCCAGTTGGGCTTCCGTCGTGGCCCAGCTTGTCACGAAACGACACACTGTGTGATCGTCGTCGTAGGGTTCCCAGTGGGTGAACACTACCTGTTGCTCCAACGCGCGTACCTTATTATTATCAATGACGACGAATTGTTGGTTGGTGGGCGAGTCGAGATAGAGGCGGTAGCCCTTCTCTGTCAGCATCTTTTTCATCTTCATCGCCATGTCGATGGCGTGACGCGCTATGTTGAAATACAGGTTGTCGGTAAAGAGGGCATCGAACTGCAGACCGATGACACGTCCTTTTGCCATTAGCGCCCCGTGCCGTTTCACGATGGAGAAGAAAGCCTTCGGCGCATTCTTACGCGGGAAAACCAATGCTTCGCCGCAAAGTGCACCTACCTTCGTGCCGCCGATGTAGAAGGCATCGCAATGATGTGACAGATAGGGTAGGTCGACATCGTTGCCGTGAGCCATCAGTCCGTATCCCATCCGCGCACCGTCAATAAAGAGTTTCAGTCCGTAGTGGCGACAGGTATCATAGATTTCCTCCAGCTCCTTGGCAGAATACAACGTGCCATACTCTGTGGGGAAGGTAAGATAGAGCATGCCTGGCTGCGCCATGTGGTCGCGACTTTCGTCGTGGGTGAATACCTCCATGAAGTGCCGCAAATCTTCTACATGCATTTTTCCCTCGTAGGAAGGCAGGCCGATTACCTTATGTCCGCTGGCTTCGATGGCCGTCGCCTCGTGCACGTTGATGTGCCCGCTGTCGGCTGTGATTACAGCCTCATGGCTCAGCAGCATGCCGTCGATAGCTGTGGCGTTGGTCTGTGTGCCGCCTGCCAGGAAGTAGATGTCGGCCTCAGGAGCCATACAGGCTGCACGGATTTTCTCCCGCGCCTGTTCGCTATATTTGTCGAAACCATAGGTGAGCGTCTGTTCGTCGTTCGTTTCCAACAGGTGTTGCAGCACTTTCGGGTGTGCCCCGTTGTTGTAGTCGCATTCAAATGATATCATCTTCTTTAGGTTTATTTCCGTGCAAAGATAGCATAAAAGGCTGAAACCGCCAAACGATTCCTGAAAGAATTGAGCAATTCTTTTATTCACGCTTCGCTTTTGCTCACTTGATGGCATTTAAAGGGTGTTTTATTATCATGTTCGTAGACGATTACAGATTACAGTTTTCTCAGAAATAGGGGTTAGAGGAGGTCAATCAGCGAGGGGTGCTGAGCAGTTACGAGGGTGGCGCAGCGTAAACGATTACTTGCAAGTATTCGCGAAAAAGTTTGCATGTTTCGCGAAAAACCGCTTACTTTGCACTCAATATTCAACAATCGGTTTATTCACTAAAAAAATCAAGACTTATGAAGAAATTATTTACACTCGTTTTATTCGCAATGGCAGCCTTCGCTGTTCAGGCAGAAACCGTGGCCGACTATGTTCGTAATATCGGCACTTTCACCGCCGGCGGCACCTGCAACCTCTCTGGCTCGGTAAAGATTCATGTCAACAAAGATGCTGTCAGCGGTATTCAGTTTGCCAACGGCTACACCTCTGAAGGAGTGCTCAACGAGAACTATGTCACCGTGACCTGCGAGGGCGGCTTCAAGGCTGGCGATGTCATCACCATTGCCGGTGTGTTCAACAACGACGACGACACGAAACTCTCTGCCATCGACATTTTTGTGCCCAACGAAGACAACACGCCCAACGTACTCTTTACCACCCAGCAGTTCATCAACGGACGTACCTCTTCTGACGACCCTCTGGTGGAGACTTTCACGCTTGAGGAGGATATGGACGTAATCTACCTGGGCCGCAACGGCAAGACGAGCACGTTCATCACCGTGTTCAAGGTGGTGCGTGGCGAGGAAACGCCGATAGAGCCAGAAGTGGAGCCTGAGCCGGAAGAAGGTGTGATCTTCGATGGCGGCATGATTGCCCAGAACAAGGATAAGGAGTGGGTCGACAAGTTCGGCACCATCGAGTTCTTTGGCACTTGCTCTTATGATGGCGTGCTGGTTCATACGAACACGACAAGCCTGCCGTGCATCCTCTTCGAGAAGAGCTATAAGAGCGACAACGAGCTGAACACCTACATCATCGTGCATCCGAATGTGGAAGGCGGCTTCAAGGCTGGCGACAAGATTTCGATTGCTGGTGCTTTCAACAACTCCGACGAATCGAAGACAGCTGCCGTGATAGCCTTCACGCTCGACGAGGAGAATACCGTGACAGAACTCTTCACCACAGAGCCGTTCATCAACGGACGTACCAGCAGCGAAGACCCCGTCGTGGAGGAGTATGTGCTCGAAGAGGACGCTGAAGTGCTCTACTTCGGACGCAACGGCAACACCAAGACCTGCATCACCACGCTGAAGATTGAGCGCGGCGACGAGCCTATCGTGGAAGACCCGACGAGCATTTCGTCTGTGAATGTTCAGAACAATGGAGTGGCTTACAACCTCGCTGGTCAGCAGGTGAAAGATTCTTACAAGGGCATCATCATCCGCAACGGTAAGAAGGTGCTGAAATGAGAATAAGGAGCCTATTTCTGACAATAGCCGTGATGACCCTCGTCCAGGGCGTCACGGCTACTGTGCGCTATGCCTCGCCCACAGGAACCGACATCAACGGCTTGTCGCCTGAGACACCAGGCAGGCTGACGAACATGATTAACAAGCTCGTGGCGGGCGATGAGTTGTACCTGCTCGACGGACAGTACGACTTCACGTCGTCGGTGTCTATCAACAAGAAGGGCACGGCAGACAACTATATCCTCATTGCCGCCTATGAGGGCGCGAAGCCTATCCTCGACTTTCGCGAGTCAGAGCTAGGGAAAACCAATGCGCTGAAGGTGGGCGGCAGCTACCTGCACCTGAGGGGCTTCGTCGTGCGCTATTCTGGCTACAAGGGCATCTGGGTGGAAGGCGGCAAGTACAACATTCTTGAGAACCTGGAGGTGTATGGCTGTTGCAATGCCGGCATCCAGCTGCGCAGCGGTGGCTACAACATGGTGATCAACTGCGATTCACACGACAACTTCGACTATCAGGACAACGGCGGCAATGCCGACGGCTTTGCCGACAAGCAGGGCGATGCCTGTCCGGGCAATATCTATATAGGTTGCCGCGCGTGGAACAACAGCGACGACGGATGGGACTCGTTCCAGCGCGTCACCAGCGGTACGCCGACGGTGTATGTCAACTGCATAGCCTACGGCAACGGACCGGCCACCTTCGACCTGAGCAACCATCCGCGGGCCAACGGCGTGGATGCCTCATTCTTCGAAGGTAAGGACTTGGCCAACTATGCCAACGGCGGCAATCCCAACGGCTTCAAGCTGGGCGGAAAGGGGACGGAACACGACACGGAGCTCTACCGCTGCCTGGCTGTGGGGCATCGCTCGAAGGGGTTCGACCAGAACAACAATGCGGGCTCGATGACCATCGTGAACTGTACGGCCTATAAGAACAAGACGAACTACGGCTTTGGCAACGAATATGCCTACACGCTGAACATTTTCAACTGCATCAGTCTGAAACCTACGGGCGGAAGCGGGCAGAACTACCATTTGGCTACTTCGAAGAAAGGTACCGTAGTGCAGAGCAACAACACGTGGCTGAGCGGCTTTAGCACTTCGGAAAGCGACTTCGAGAGCCTCGACGAGAGCCTGATCCTCGCTCCGCGCAATGCCGACGGCACACTGCCTGAGACGTTGCTGCTGCGCCTGAAGGCATCGGCTACGAACCTGATCGACAAGGGCATCGAGTATAACGATTTCCAGGGAGATGCCATCAGCGACTACGTGACGTTCAATGGCGCTGCCCCTGATCTCGGCTGCTACGAGACCACATCTGGCGGCGAAGCGCCCACAGGGCTCAACAACTGCCTCGAAACGGCAGGAAAGTCGGCTCCCGTCTTCGACCTTCAGGGTCGCCGCGTGGGCGCCTCCTATCACGGCGTGGTGGTGAGCAAAGGCAGGAAATACGTGCAGTAGCGTTTCCGCACTTTCTTCTCTTTTCCGCAGATTTTTCGACAATTATCGAGGAATCTGCGGAATTTGTTGTATATTTGCACCCTGAATATTTAAATTTGGAATAGTATGTCATTAAAATGTGGTATAGTAGGACTGCCTAACGTCGGCAAGTCCACCTTGTTCAATTGTCTGTCGAGCGCGAAAGCACAGGCAGCCAACTTCCCCTTCTGTACGATAGAACCCAACGTGGGCGTGATCACTGTGCCCGACGAGCGGCTGACGAAACTGGCCGAGCTGGTGCATCCAGGACGCATCGTGCCGGCAACCTGCGAGATTGTCGACATTGCCGGACTCGTGAAGGGTGCCTCGAAAGGCGAGGGCTTGGGCAATAAGTTCTTGGGGAATATCCGCGAGACGGATGCCATCATTCATGTGCTGCGCTGTTTCGAGGACGACAACATCACCCACGTGGATGGCACTATCGATCCCATCCGCGACAAGGAAATTATCGACACGGAGCTGCAGCTGAAGGACTTGGAGACCATCGACTCAAGGTTGGCCAAGACCGAGAAGGCGGCAGCTGCTGGCAACAAGGACGCGAAAATCGAGGTGACGGTGCTGAAGGCCTACAAAGAGGTGCTGGAACAGGGCAAGAATGCCCGTGTGGTGGAGTTCGACACGAAGGACGAACAGGACTGCGCCCGCAACCTCTTCCTGCTCACGGCGAAGCCCGTGCTCTATGTGTGTAATGTGGGCGAGGCCGATGCCAAGTCGGGCAACGATTTCACGCGCAGGATAGAGGCGCTTGCCCAGGAAGAAGGAGCAGAATCGATGGTCATTGCCGCCAAGACGGAAGAAGATATTGCCGAGTTGGAGTCGTACGAAGACAAGCAGATGTTCCTCGAGGAGCTGGGCTTGGAGGAGAGCGGCGTGAACCGCCTCATCAAGAAGGCCTATGCCCTGCTGAACCTCGAGACGTTCATCACCGCTGGTCCGATGGAGGTGAAGGCGTGGACGTATAAGAAAGGGTGGAAGGCTCCGCAGTGTGCCGGCGTGATCCACACGGATTTCGAGAAGGGTTTCATCCGCGCCGAGGTGATCAAGTACGACGACTACCTCAAGTACGGTTCTGAGGCTGCTGTCCGTGAGGCTGGCAAGATGGGCGTCGAAGGCAAGGACTACATCGTCCAGGACGGCGACATCATGCACTTCCGCTTCAATGTGTAGATTGGATGAAGGATGAAAGAAGAAGGATGAAGAATTATTAGTGTAAACAAAGATAATATGGATAGTTTTTATTTTAGAAAATTAGATGTATATCAGAATGCAAAAAGTCTTTCGAGATTTGTTTGTGCATTATTGAAAAATTATCCTATTGATGAACGATTTGGTCTTTGCCTTCAGATGCGAAGAGCTGTAACATCAGTAGCCATTAATATTGCAGAAGGTTTTGGTCGTTTTTCTGCAAAAGAAAAGGCTCATTTTATAGAGATAGCTTTTGGTTCATTAACTGAGATTCTTTGTGAATTGGAAATATCCCTTGACGAAAAGTATATTTCAAAAGAAGAGTTTAATAACGCAGAAAACCAGATAATACTCATATCCAAACAACTCTCACGATTACGTTCAGCTATTATTGAAAACGGAGATTCAAACAACAAATAATCATAAATTATGATACAAATAAGTCTTTATATTTCTTCCATTATTCTCCATCTATCATCCTCCATGATGGTAACAAACCTTCATCTTTCATCTTTCATCTTTCATCCATTATACATCAATTGGAACCCCAGTCTGACGCTGGGACCCATACGTTGGTATTCGCTGTGCTGGCTCATCGGTCTGGCGCTGGCCTATATTATCGTGAGAAAGCTGTTCTATGAGCAGAAGATAGCCGTGAGGAAAGTGACGAAGAACGGGAAGAAAATGGAGGAGAACCTGTTCGACCCGCTGTTCTTCTATTGCTTCCTGGGCATCTTGATAGGCGCCCGACTGGGCCACTGCCTGTTCTATCAGCCCGACTATTTCCTCACCTCAGGCAAGCACTTTGTGGAGATGTTGCTGCCCATTCATTTCCTGCAGGACGGCTCGTGGAAGTTCACCGGCTACGAAGGGCTGGCTTCTCACGGCGGCACCCTGGGTCTTATCATCGCCCTGATGCTCTATGTCCGTTGGTCGAAGCTCAAGGTGTGGACGGTGCTCGACAACATCGCCATCGCGACGCCCGTCACGGCCTGTTTCATCCGCTTGGGCAACCTGATGAACTCTGAGATCATCGGCAAGCCCACCGATGTGCCCTGGGCCTTCATCTTCGAGCGCGTGGACATGCTGCCGCGCCATCCTGGGCAGCTCTACGAGGCCATTGCCTACGCCATTTTCTTCTTCGTGGGATGGTGGTTCTATCGTAGGTCAGTTGACAAGTTGTCGAGTAAACAAGTTGACGAGTTGTCACCCATATCCGTCGGCACCGGCTTCTACTTCGGCCTTTGCCTGACGCTCATCTTCACCTTCCGCTTCTTCATCGAGTGGACCAAGGACATTCAGGAGGATTTCGAAGCCGATATGCTGCTCAATATGGGACAGCTGCTCTCCATCCCCTTCATCATCATCGGCATCGTCTGCATGGTGCGGGCAGGTAAGAAATCATAAAAATTGGGCTTGAGGCGGTCGCCACAACTCCGCATTCCATATAAACGGTACCGTCATTCCTATGCAATTGTACCGCAATAGCATATCAATTGTACCGTAATACCTATTTAGCTGTGCCGTAATACATTTTTGCAATAATTCTTCATCCTTTATTCTTTCATTCTTCATTTTTTTCAGTACCTTTGCACCATCATGAAGAATCACAGTTGCTTACATGCGGTTTTTGTCCTCGCGCTGGCGATGCTGTTCTTCGCCTGCACCTCTCCCCCCCTTCGGGGGTTGGGGGGCCTTGGCTGGGGGGCCTTGAAGCCGGGAGGGGTGTTCTCCCAGGCCGACTCGCTGATGAACCATCGGCCGGACTCTGCCTTGCAGCTGTTGGAAACCCTGCTGCCCGACACCAACTCGATGCGGAAGGGCGACCTGATGCGCTTCCACCTGCTGCGTACCAACGCGCAGAACAAGTGCGACACGGTGTTCCGTGCGGAACACGCCGCCCTCATGCGCCGCGTCTGCGACTACTACGACCATAAGGCCTCCCCCTTTTGGGGGGATGAGAGGGGGGCTTCCCGCATGCTCGCCCACTACCTCCTTGGCCGCTGCTACTCGGACATGGGCGAAGCCCCAAAAGCATTAGAATCATTCTGTAAGGCCATAGAGTATTGTGATACAAACAGCAATGACTGCAATCACTCTTTATTGAGTATAGTTTATTACCAGAAAGCAAAGTTACTTCTTTATCAGCTGGTCTTACCTGATGCAATAGATTGTTATGAAAAGGCACGGCAGTCTGCTTTGTTAAGCGGCGATTCATTATGGGCGATTGGATACCTCGAACACAAGGCCAGCGCCTACTACATGATGCACCAATACGACAGCGTTTTATCCGTTTGTAAAGAGGCTTCGCAAGAGTATGTGAGGCATGGCTATATTGCGCAATCCTACAATTCCTTTCCCCTTGTTGCCGACGTGTTGTTGGAGCGTGGCCAGACTGATTCCGTTGGAAGAATGCTTTCAGAATACGAAGCCAATTCTGGACTTTTCGATGAGCTTGGCGAAATTCAACAAGGGCGTGAGTTGTACTATTATTACAAAGGCAAGTACCTGACGGCATCCGGCAAGTATGATGCAGCAAAGTCTCTTTTCACCAAGCTTCTCAGCAAAAGCCAGGATCCCAATCATGTTGAGGCAGCCACAAAAGGGTTATTCGAACTCTATTCAATATTGAATATAGCAGACTCCGTTACAAAATATGGCAAGATGTATTGCAATGCCAATGATTCTTCCTACAGTCGTATTTATACGGAAGAGACGGTGAAAGCCAAGTCCATGTATGACTACAGCCGTTCGGAACGACAGGTTCATGAAAAGACCATAGAAGTGGAAAAGGCCAGAAATTCCATCTATATCCTTTTCGTCGTACTTACAGTGATTGTCTGCCTTTTAATCCTGATTGTGACATTAGGCAAGAAACGCATCAAAGAACAAAAGCTCCACACAGTCCTTCTCAATTCTAACTACAACACCTTACTTTCCCAATTTAACGGTCTTCAAGCTGAACGAGACGCTTTAGAGAAAGAGAATGAGCTTCATAGGTTGGAGCAAGCGAATGCCATCACGATAATGGAAGAAAAACTGAAAGTCTTGCAATCTCAAAACAGGTCAGACGAAGATGAATACAGGGAATTGGCTGAGAAATACAGATTAAGCCAGAGGGAACTACAATTGACAAAGCAAAGACAAGCAAAGTACGTTGAAACTTACGCTAAAAGAATAGATGAGCTGACCATGCAACTATCTGAGTTTACAGAATCTGGTGACTCAAAACATGAAAGATGGAATGCTGAGGATGCCTTGCTTCACTTTGAGATTGTCAGTAGCTTTCACAACTTGTCAAGTGCAGGCCGCCTGCCTGTGGAAAGCCAATGGACAGAACTCAAGGAAACCGTATCCAAGAAACTCAATTCTTTCTATCAGGCAATAACTTCGGACACAGTTGGACTCAATGAGACAGAGATACGCACAGCCATTCTTATCCGCCTACAGTTTATCGTGTCAGAGTGCTGCATATTGCTGGACAAGAAAAATCAGAACATGACTAATATCCGGGCAAACATCAACCGAAAGCTTTTCAATAGTAAAGGAACCAAAGGCTTGAAGACAAGAATCATGGAATTATGACAGATTTCTCATTATTTACCAGCACAGTGTAAAAAATGTAAAAAGGCTGGGATACTCCATACACAGGGAATTTGGGCGGATTATTGACTTTTGGGAGTGTAAAAAGTGTAATTAAATAATTTGGAAGTAATAGGATTTGTTGTTATTTTTGCAACGATTTAAACAACAAAACCTATGAATTCGAAACTTTTAACAATCTGCTTGTTGGCTGCACCGCTCAGCGTTTGTGCCCAACAGCCTTCAGGACAGGGTGAGGATGTAACCCTGCAAGTAAGTATTATTAATCCGGATGGCATTTTAGGTCCTGGTCCTAAAGGCCCCGTGCAAGTACCGTATGTCATCCTTGCCGACCATACCTTATATATATGGTCGCAGCACAGCGGGTTCACCCTGACGTTGCTTGACGACAGCGACACCGTTGTCTATCAGACCTATCTGTTCGCAGGCGTGCAGTATGACGTCCTGCCAGCAACTCTCTCAGGCAGCTACACGCTGCAGCTATCCAACGACACGTTCCTGTTCACAGGAATCGTTGAGTTAGAATAAAGGATTAAATTACTATACTGAATCCACTCAAAAAGGTGGCCTCGGTAATCTTGCAACTAATATTCATATAAACCGGTTTTAAGAATATAAGAACCCAAACTGTAAATGTGGGGGCAGAAGCCGAAAAGTCTATAGAGTAGGCAAATATTAATCGTAAAGATGATGGAAAAGATATTTTTGACCGTTCTTCATGAAGGAGAACGACTTAGTGAAGCAACTCTTGATATGTTAAGGGGAGGTGTTGGCAGTGGCGATTGTTCTACACAAAGTGGTTATTGCCCATGCAACAACTCACCGTGTTTATACAACCTCCAATGCCCCAATCTAACCTGTCGAGATCTAATTATCAAACCTTAATTCAAGGGAGGGGGGTATTCCCCCTCCAATATAAAAAATATATGAAACTGTCAATATATACACATCTTTTCTGTCGAGACGGGAAATGGTATCTGTACAATAGTGAAACGGGATTTTTCTCTACACTGCATGAAAGTGCATACGAAGCCCTATACAACGGGGATTTTGAGATATTGGGAGAAGAAACGGTCCAAATTCTTAGAGAGAAAAGAATCATTGTGGATGAAGAACACCTCTATGACTATTACTACGCATCTCGCCTGTCTTATCTCTCTACGATTGGATATCAAAAAAGTCTCAACCTTACTATTGCCCCAACAACAGGCTGCAATTTTGCCTGTCCCTATTGTTTCGAAGGAGAAAAAGGGAATAAGGTAATGTCGCAAGACACCATTAATGACCTAATAGCATTCATCAACAGTTATGAGGAGAGCGACACCCTAAATATCACTTGGTATGGGGGGGAGCCATTATGCGCATTTGGAACCATTAAAGAAATACTGAAAAGAATTGAGAACGATTGCCGTTGCAAAATAGGAAGTCAATCAATCGTTACAAACGGTTATCTGATTAACGAGGAGATCATCGACTTCATGAAGCGAACCCACTTCAACAGTATACAAATTTCATTAGATGGAACAGAAAAACATCACAATGAAACAAGATTCGTAAAAGGAAGCAAGAACCCCACGTTTGAAAGAATAATGGACAATCTTGACCTGTTGGCTGGCAAGATGCCAAAATCTTTTTGTATATCTCTAAGAATCAATGTCAACAAAAACAATGAAGACGACTATGCAAACATGTACAAGTTTATAAGAGAAAAGTACCCCGACAAAGACAATATCGTTGTATATCCGGGCTTCATTAGAGAGCCAAACAAAAGCGGCAGTGCAATGTGCTACAAATGCCTGTTTGGAAACGACAGATATGCATTTTGGTTGAAAGCCGTCAAACAGGGAGTCCCCGATAGTCTATATCCTCAAAAGACTGCAAAAGGATGCATGACATCACAGAACAACTCGCTTGTGATCGGTCCAGAAGGTGAAATTTACAAGTGTTGGAATGATGTCAACCACCCTGAAAAGGTCGTAGGTTACATCAAAGATAAAAGAATGACAAATCCACAATTAATCTGTCACTATGCTTTTGAGGCAACTTTATTCAATGATCCTAAATGCAAGAACTGCAAGCTATTCCCCATATGTGATGGAGGGTGTGGGTGGATGCGCTATGAGAATGTTATCAATGGGAAAGAATACGATATCTGCTCATACCTTTCAAACATCAATAATTTGGAAGAATGCCTGCTCAATTATAGTCAGACGCAAGAGAATGTGATAGCCAAACAACCAATCTGCTGACAAAAGGCTGTTGCACTTTTAATGTAGTATAGAAAATAACAAATGATATTGCGTAAAGACATGAAAAAGACTATAATCCTTATGTCCCTTACAATCTTGGTATTGTCTATTAAGGCACAGACCATCAGTGGCAATGTGTATGATGAAGGGGGGGAGCCTATAGCTTATGCCAGTGTCTCCCTGATACAGTCTGGCGACTCTACATTGATGACAGGAACCACCACGGGAACGGATGGTCACTTTGAGATGCAAGGGAAGAAAGAAGCGACTATTCTGCGCGTGAGCTATCTGGGCTATTCCACTCAATACCTGAATCCTGACTCTGCTATGCATGTAGTGATGAAGGAGGAGGGGCTAACGGTGGATGATGTAGTGGTTACAGGCCACAGGCCCATTTACAAGATGGAGGGCAGCACGCTAAAGGCATCTGTGCAAGGCAGTTTGCTGAGTAAGCTGGGTAATGCCGACGATGTCTTGGAACAGTTGCCGTTTATTACCAAGAACGACGGGAATTACAGCATTATCGGACGGGGCACGCCCCTCATATACATTAACAACCGCTTGGTACGCAACAATGACGAACTACGCGCCATAAGAAGTCAGGACATCAAGAGTGTGGATATCGAGCTGACCCCAAGTTCCCGCTACAGCGCGGAAGTGGGAGCTGTCATCAAGATTGCCACCCTCCGTCTTTTGGGGGATGGCTTTGGCGGGCAGTTTGCTTCTCGCCTTGAGCAAAACGCATTGCCCCAGTATGTCAACAATGCAAGCTTGAACTATCGAAGGAAAGGATTTGACCTGATAGTGACAGGGACATACGGTATTGTCGGCAAGCGTCAACACCAACGAGACCACTATATGTTTTTATACGACCATAAGCCATTCCGGATTACCGAAGAGGGCATATTGGAAACAAAGGGGATGCAACAGCTGATTGCGTCGAGCGAAGCGAACTATATCTTCAGCGACAAGCATCAAATAGGTATAAGGTATAGTTTTGACAAAAAACTCAGGAGAAAGGCAGGTTCAGTTTTGAGTGGCAATGTTGAAGAAGGCGATATTCCTTCTATCTTCTCTATTCGTGGAACGGATCGTACACGCGATAATGGTAAGAACCTTGTAAACGCATACTGTAAGAACGAACTGCTCAAGTCTTGGCAGTTGAACCTAGATGCAACATGGATGGAATCATCCTCTGAATTAATACAACAAAGTAACGAAGACATCGGCGGGCATGAATTGTATGTAGGCAGCAAAGGTGCTACAAAGTCGGAACTTTGGGCCTTAAGGATATGGAACACCCATAAAATGCAAAGGGGAATGCTGGAATGGGGCAGTGAAATATCGAAAACACGCAACAGCCAGAACTATCTCATGGAAAATGCGGATATAGCAGAATTCATACCGAGTTCAGAAAATGTATCAAGGCAGAAGGCACTAACCCTGTTTGCCGACTTGTCATACAAGCTGGGGGCTTTCCACACGTCAATGTCGCTACGATATGAGCATGTAGACCTGCTGTATGAAGCGGACGGCCACCGGCTGGATGACGTGAGCCGCATATACAACAGGCTGTTTCCAACCGTCTCGGTTTTTTACAGCAGCAACAGCACACACTTCAACCTAAGCTACCGAACCATTGTTAGCCGGCCAACCTATTTTGAGCTGCGTAACACTGTTCAGTACAACAGCAGCTTTGCCGCGCAGAAAGGAAACCCCAACTTGCACCCCACCTACATGCACCGCCTTGCACTGACCATGTCGCATCGCGATTTGTATGTAGACCTGTCCTACAACATACAAAAGGATGTAAGACTGTTTACCGCATATTTGCTGGCAGCACGCCCGATGGTAATGGCCGACTACACAAACCACGACATGAATACTTACCAAGCCACCGTGTACTACAGTCCGACCGTCCGTTTCTGGAAACCGGCATTCACAGCTTCCGTCTTCGGGCAGCAACTTCATTTCCAAGGAAAAAGCTACAGCGGGGTCGGCCTCTTCTATAACTGGGACAACCTTCTTACCTTACCCAAACAATGGACCATTATCGTTGCCTTATCCGGTAACACCAACTATACCAACCAGGCTATCTGGCAGCATGCAAATTTCAAAGCGGACGCAAGCGTCAGAAAGACAATGGGTAACTGGCAGTTGACATTAGGAGCCAATGACATTTTCAATACGCATCGTGAACAATGGGAATACGACATCAATGGAGTCCATTTCGACAAATGGGACAACCACCACTCGCAAAGTATCTATGTGCGGGCTATCTATACATTCAACCCGGCAAAAACAAGATATAGGGGAGGAAATTCCGGAAAGAACGAATTGGAACGTCTGTAAACTGTATGTGTAACCACTCGACACCCTCTGGAGAATGAGTAGTACCTGTATGCTAATCAAATTGAACAAAAGTGAAATACAAAACATTTTTTTCCCGATTTCCTCTGACGATTCAGCATGACATTATGCAATGTGGCATAGCATGCCTAAAGATGATTTGCAACTACTATGGGCAACCATACACCTTAGACCAAATTGCAAATCTATGCCATGCCACATCTGAAGGCGTATCAATGCTGGCCTTAATTGACGCAGCACACGAAATGGGGTTCCAAGCAGAGGCAGCAAAACTTACAGTAGGGCGGTTGACAGATATGACATTGCCCTGCATCTTGCACTGGAACCAGAATCACTTCGTGGTGCTTTACAAAGTTAAAGGTGAACGCCTGTTTTACATTGCTGACCCGGCCAAGGGGAAAACTGTCTTCACAATTGATCAGTTTATGCACCACTGGACTGTCTCAGAAAACAACGCATTACATTACGGAGATGGTCAGGCTGGAAAAGGCATAGCCCTGTTACTTACCCCACAACAGAGTTTTTATCAAGTAGACCTCCCTAAGGAAAAGAGGTGGAGATGGGCAAATATGCTGATAACATATTTCCTAAAATATAGAAAACAGTTGATGAATATCGTTTGTGCACTATTCATCGGCAGCCTGATACAAATCATTCTCCCATTCTTGACGCAAATGATTGTGGACAAGGGTGTCCTACAAAAAGATATTCACATCGTGTGGCTCATACTCATAGGCCAACTGATGCTGACAATGAGCCGAACTGTCGCCGACTTCTGGCATCGCAGCCTGCTTCTCAAGGTAGGAATGCAGATGAATATTGCACTTATCAATGACTTCTTTCTTAAACTACTCCATTTGCCGATGCACTTCTTCGACACAAAAATGACAGGTGACATTATGCAGCGCATAGCAGACCACGACAGAGTAAACACTTTCTTGGTAAGGCATATCATGGATTCGCTGTTCGCTACTATTACTATTGCAACTTTAGGAGCAGTACTTTGTTGGTACAGCCTTTCTATATTCCTCATTTTTCTTGGCGGAAGCATTGCTTATACGGGATGGCTGCTTCTTTTTCTGCCGAAACGCAGGGTGTTTGATTTTGAACTATTTTCTCTCCAAGCTGAAAACAACAACAAGACATACGGCATGGTAACGACAATGCAAGAAATAAAGCTACAGCAGTGTCAACAACGTCGTACAAAGGAATGGCAGCAGGTCCAAGGCAAGCTTCTTGAAGCAAAAAGACAAAAACTCCGATTGGACCAATGTCAGGAGGCAGGTGCCTTTCTCATCAACGAAACGAAAAACATCGTCATTACTGTTTGGGCTGCCACGTCAGTTATCAATGGCAACTTAACTCTCGGAATGATGCTATCTATACAATATATCATCGGGCAGCTCAGTTCACCCGTCAGCCAACTGATGGATTGTATCTATGCCATTCAAGATGTCAAACTGTCATTGGAGCGTATCAATGACATACATGAGAAAAAAGACGAGGACAGCGCCCCACATCTACAAGCCGACTACAATCGAACCTCCGGACAACCGCAAAAATACTTGTCAATGACGAACGTGAACTTTCGCTACGACCCACACGGCCCTAGGTGGATTCTCCGGGATTTATCTCTTGTCATCCCAGAAGGTAAGGTTACGGCTATCGTTGGAGAATCAGGAAGCGGAAAAACCACCCTGCTTAAGCTTTTGCTCAAATACTACGAAGTACAAGGATGTTACGGAAATGGAACCATCTGTTTGGGAACGAGCAACCTTCAACGATACAACACACGTTGGTGGCATAGTCGTTGTGGGGTCGTGTTGCAAGACGGTGTTATCTTTTCTGAAAGTATTGAGCGCAACATCGCTGTTGGTGACGCCCCAGTAAACAAAAACAAACTGCATAAAGCAGCTGAGATTGCCTGTTGTGACGAATTTATTGAAGCTTTGCCGTTAGGTTATCTCACAAAGATCGGCCACGACGGTATGGGGTTAAGTGCAGGTCAACGACAAAGAATACTGATAGCGAGAGCTGTGTACAAAGATCCAGACTTCATCTTCTTGGATGAGGCTACTAATGCTTTGGATGCGAAAACTGAACGTAAGATTACTGAAAGATTAGAGCATTTCTACAAAGGAAAAACCGTTATAATAATAGCGCATCGATTAAGTACAGTTAGAAAAGCCGACCAGATTGTTGTGATTGAACATGGCCATGTTGTTGAATATGGAACGCATCAAGAACTCACTTCTATGCACGGTAAATATTACGAACTTGTACGAAACCAATTGGAATTAGGAACGTGAACATCACTTTGCGCGATATGGCATATAGGTCTTAATGTGGAAAATTGTAATGATTATTTTCAACTCTATAAAGAATAAACATTCAAACAACCATGATTATGAAGAAGATTTTTTTATTTATCCTTAGTGTTGTCGATGCTGTCGTTCATGACGGCCTGTAGCAGTGATGACGAGGATGTCGTTCCTGAGCCGGAACCGGAACCCACTGTGCCACCACTGGTGACCGACTATCAAGACCCGATGTTCGAGAACTTCGAATGCTATCCCGAAGGAACAGTATGGGAAGTGATGTATACCGACGATCTTGATGAGAATCCCGACTACTGCATCATCTATCGCTATGAGGTGAAAGGTGACACCACCATCAACAACATCAAGTACAAGAAAGTGCTGGGCAATATTGTCAGATGTGACACCATCTATGCCAAAGAACCACCTAAGATGCATGACCACTGGGGGCTTTACGACCCTGAGTTAGTTCTTGACATCTATGAGAAGTTCATCAGGGAAGACAAGGGGCTAATCTACAAGTACAACCCCTACTTTGGCAAGGACGCGCTGTACTACGACTTCAACTGGATAGATGAGAAGGAATGGTTTGTCTACAACGAGATGGGCGACTATTACGAATGCCGCGACAACTTCTCTGAAGAAGAGTACGACAGTCTGTTGGTGAAAGAAGGAAAATACCGCTATCGCAACATCGAGAAGATAAAGATGGAGAACGGAGAAGAGTACGACTTTTTCATGGACATTATCAAAACCATTGGCCGGTGCTATCGTGGAGGACCTTTTATGCCATCCGGTTTTTCTGACCACTATCTGCTCAGCTTCTACCGCAATGGTGAGCTTATTTACTGGAATCACAACCTCGACCGCTACTTTGAGAACAAGGAGAACGATAACGAACAAGGGAACTAAGCACTTTTTCAATTTCTGTGCATATAAAGATGTAAATGTTTTGTGTTGGCCTGCGCCGCACGGCATTCCCGTGAGGGAAGGGCCGGGGCGGCGTGGGAAACAAAGAAAGGTTTCTGCAGGCGTGCAGTATGACGTCCAGCCCGCCGCTCGGCGCGAAGCGACGCTTTCCAGTTGCCTCCGATAAAGGCGGATGGAAAGAACCCTTTCAGGCGTATGTTCGAGCAGGCGCATGGCACGGAGGATTGTCAAGAAATATTCGAATTTTGGTGGGTTGAGAATCGCTTCTTTTCAAAAATATAATCGCTTGGCCCAACGAAGGGCATTTTTGAGCGATTTCGTTAACGCGCTGTCACTCAGGAGCTTGTGTTTTTTGGATGTCAAAGTGAATGGAAAATGATGCACAAAGATGGTGTTTTGTGCTGGAAAATGCCATCTTTCAGGCGCTCAGCGATTAGGTCTGAGCCGCTCGCGGATGGCATTTCACGCTGTGATCAGACGCAAATCACGAGGTGAAATGACACAAATCACGAGGTGAAGTGACGCAAATCACAAAAACAATAGACTGAAACGACAATTTCCTTCCGCTCCGTTCTCCAGAATTGCAGAAATTCCTGATGCGGTTTTGTAAAACAAATTTATATAAAAACAATTATCACTTTTGTATCAATAAATATGAAACATGCTCAGAGCATCTTTGAAACAAGTACAATTCAATACGACAAAGCTATTAAGGAAGGCGATTCTAAAATAGCTAACAAGTTTCAAGATTCAATCGTAAAAATCATCGTTTCTCTACATGAGGGAAATGAGATGAATATTTTAGAACGGTTCTTACAACATGAGAATTTTTCTACCCCGACAACTTCGTGCAGATGCCCGACTTCTCGCAGAGCTTCAACCGCTACAGCTACTGCCTGAACAACCCGCTGAAGTACACCGACCCTACGGGGGAAGTTAAGAAGAAGGGCATTGGGTGACCTCCCCTCGCCTCTCCTTAGGAGGAGAACTGGATAGCTTTCACATGATTTTTGCCGAAAGTGTGTAGGGTGTGAAGGGTGTTTCGCAACTTTCGTGGGAGAAAGTGCAATAATGGTTTTGTCGATAAAAAGATCTATTTCCCCGTGACAATCTTCTTGATGTCGTTGAGTTTGTTCAGGGCTTCCACAGGGGTGAGGTTGTTGATGTCGAGGCCGAGAATTTCGTCGCGCACCTGACAGAGTACGGGGTCGTCCAACTGGAAGAACGAGAGCTGCATGCCCTCCCTTTGTTCGGAGGAAGGATGATTGGTGATGGGCGAGGAAAGCGTGTTAGCATTTGTGTTTCTCTCCCCTCTGTCTTCTTTGCTCTCCAGCTGCTTCAGGATTTCATTGGCTCGCTTCACGATGCTCTTGGGCATTCCGGCTATCTGTGCCACATGGATACCGAAAGAGTGTTCTGACCCACCGCGGACGAGCTTGCGCATGAAGATGACGCGGCCGTCGGCCTCGCGCACGCTTACATTATAATTCTTGATGCGCGAGAACGACTTTTCCATCTCGTTCAGTTCGTGGTAGTGGGTGGCGAAGAGCGTGCGGGCACGAGCTTTCGGATGCTCGTGCAGATACTCCACAATGGCCCAGGCGATGGAAATGCCGTCGTAGGTGGAGGTGCCGCGTCCCAGTTCGTCGAAGAGCACGAGCGAGCGGGGTGTGGCGTTGTTCAGGATGTTCGAGGCTTCGGTCATTTCCACCATAAAGGTCGATTCGCCCAAGGAGATATTGTCGCTGGCACCCACACGGGTGAATATCTTATCCACCATTCCGATGCGGGCACTCTCGGCCGGCACGAAGCTGCCTATCTGCGCCATCAACACAATCAGGGCGGTCTGGCGCAGCAAAGCCGACTTACCCGCCATATTGGGACCCGTGATGATGATGATTTGCTGGCGTGTGGTGTCTAACAGAATGTCGTTAGGCACATATTGCTCGCCCAAGGGCAGTTCCACTTCGATGACAGGATGTCGGCCTTGATGGATGTCGATGACATCGCTGTCGTTGATGACGGGCCGCACATAGTGTTGTTCTTCAGCCGACTTGGCGAAGGAGAGCAGGCAGTCCATCTCTGCCACGAGCGTAGCGTTTTGCTGAATGGCGGGAATAATCTGTCCGAGGGCGACGACCAGTTCGTTGAACAGGCGTGTCTCCAACGACAGTATCTTGTCCTCTGCCCCTAAGATTTTCTCCTCGTACTCCTTCAGCTCCTGCGTGATGTAACGCTCGGCCTGTGCCAAGGTCTGCTTGCGAATCCAGTCGGCGGGCACATGATCCTTGTACGTGTTGCGCACTTCGAGATAATAGCCGAACACATTGTTGTAGCCAATCTTCAACGACGAGATGCCTGTCTGTCGGGCTTCGCGCTCCTGTATCTGCAAGAGATAGTCCTTGCCGCTGTAGGCTATGTGGCGCAGCTCGTCGAGTTCTGCGTTCACGCCGTTGCGGATGACACCGCCTTTGTTGACGAGTTGTGGTGGGTCGTCGGTCACTTCGCGGGCAATGCGGTCGCGCATCTCCTCGCAGAGCTGCAACCGTTCGCCCACCTCGCGGATAGCTTCGTTGTCGCTTTCCATACAGGCCTCCTTCACGGGTACCAAAGCCATCAGGGCGGTCTTCAGCTGGTTCACCTCGCGGGGAGTCACCCTTCCGACGGCCACTTTCGCACCGATACGCTCTAAGTCGCCCACAAGGGCAAACTGCGCGTCCACCAGTTCGCGGAACAAGGGTTCGCGGAAGAAATGCTCGGCCATATCCAATCGGCGGTTGATGGCCTTCTGTTCCTTCAAGGGGAACACCACCCATCGCTTCAGCATGCGTGCCCCCATGGGCGACACGGTGCGGTCGAGCACATCGAGCAGCGACCGTCCGCCCTCCTGCATGGGATAGAGCAGTTCCAGCGAACGCACGGTGAACTTGTCCAAGCGCACGTACTTATCCTCTTCGATTCTGCGGAGCGAGGTGATGTGACCAATCTGTGTGTGCTGCGTGTTCTCTAAATATTGCAGGATGACACCTGCGGCAATCACGCCGCTGCGCAGATGATCCACGCCGAAACCTTTCAGCGACTTCACTTTGAAATGCGCCGTGAGTTTCTGCAAGGCGGTCTGCTCAGTAAACACCCAGTCGTCCAAGACGTAGGTGAAATACTTGTCGCCAAACGAGCGCTCGAACAGCTCACGCTTGCCGCGTTCGTAGAGTATTTCCTTGGGTTGGAAGTTGGTCAAGAGTTTTTCTACGTAGTCGTAGGTTCCCTGTCCAGTAAGGAACTCACCCGTAGAGATGTCGAGGAAGGCCACGCCGCACGCTGCCTTTCCGAAGTTCACAGCGGCCAGGAAGTTATTTTCCTTGTAGTTCAGCACGTTGTCGCCCATCGCCACGCCTGGCGTGACGAGTTCCGTGATGCCGCGCTTGACGAGTTTCTTTGTCAGCTTCGGGTCTTCCAACTGGTCGCAGATGGCCACACGCCGCCCTGCGCGGATGAGTTTCGGCAGGTAGGTGTCGAGGGCGTGATGAGGGAATCCCGCCATCTCGTCCTTGCCCTTCGCCCCAGCCCCGTTGTTGCGATGCGTCAGCGTGATGCCCAGGATGCGGCTGGCATCGACGGCATCGTCGCAGTAGGTCTCGTAGAAGTCGCCACAGCGGAAGAGCAGCAGCGCGTCGGGATGTTTCTCCTTCAGCGAGAAGAACTGCTGCATCATGGGGGTGAGGGTCTTTTCTTTCGTAGCCATCTGATGTGGGGTGAAATTTCGATTAGTCGCGCAGGATGGGCATCGTCATGCAGCGGGCGCCGCCTCCAGCACGGGGCAGTTCGGCACCTGGGAAGGTGGCCACGAACTTCTCGTAGTCGTCCATCGAAACCTTTCCGCTGATGATGTCCTCTGAATTCAGTACGGCGAACCCTGCATGGTCGAGGGCTTCAATGGTGTGTACATTACGGCGATAACCTATCACCTTACCGTCGCCGATAGAGAAGAAGTTAGCGCCGCTGTGCCACTGCTCGCGCAGCTGTACCCACGGGTCGCTGCCGCCGCCGATGACGGGGTCGATGTCCCAGCCCAGTTGCTCCAGGCCTTTCAGTATGTTGGGCACCTGGCGGTAGCTGATTTTCCCATTGTCGATGCTGATGAGTGTGGTATCTTTGTCGCTGAAGAGTCCGTTCTTCTTGAGCATAGGCTCGAAGGCCATACACTGATGGCTGCCCAGGAAGGTGAACACCATATCGAGGTGGATGAACGACTCTGGGTCGTGGGGCAGTTCCTGCACCAATATATTAAAATGGTCGCGCTCACGGGCAAAAGTCTGTGCCAGGTATTCTATACCTTTGGCGTTGGTACGGATGCCTTCGCCCACGCAGAGCAGGTCGGGCGAGGCGATGTGTACGTCGCCGCCTTCTGTGCGCGCCTTGTTGTTCCATTGGGTGGCATTGAGCAGATCCACGCCGAAGAAATGGCGGAAGATGGCTTCGTAGATGAGTGTCTCGCGTTCGCGCACCTCGAAGCTCATGGAGTTGATCAATACGCGGTTGTAGACGGTCGATGAAGCATCGCGGGTGAAGAAGAGGTTGTAGAGCGGCTCCAGGAGGTAGCGGTCTTCGCTGAGGCCGTCCCACTGCGGGTTCTCATAGCCCTCGATGAGCACACGTGCCAGCTGCACGCTGTCCATCTCCATCAAAGTCTCGAAGAGGCGGTCGCCCGTCGTTCCGGCTTGCTTCACCGGCCGGCGGCCATAGTGGAACACGCTCTCGCGCACCAGGTCGGTCTTGATGTCGTCGCGGCGGAGCAGTTCCTCCAGAATGTCTTCCACGTAGTAGACGTTGGTCCAGCGTTCCAGCACACCGCAGAAGTTGCGGTATTCCTGGTCCACGCTGACTTTGTTGAGAATGTCGCTGTACAGACAGTGGGCGGCATTCAGCGGGGTCATGCGCTCTATCTCCACTCCGGGACGATGGAGCAGCACGGCTCGTAAGCGTCCCGTCTCAGACGATACGTTCACCTGACACGGGGTTATGTTTTTTTCTTTCATGGTTTGTTAGTTGACAAGTTAACAAATTGACGAGTTAACGAGTTGATACTTTTTTAAGTGACAAGTTGACGGGTTGTATGAACAAATAGCTTGTTTACTTGTCAACTCGTCAACTTGTCAACTGAATAAAAACTTACTTCAGATACGTGTATCGGTAGTCGGTGGGCGACACCAGCGTTTCCTTGATGACACGCGGGATGATCCAGCGGATGAGGTTGAACTCACCACCGGCCTTGTCGTTGGTACCGCTGGCGCGGGCACCGCCGAAGGGCTGCATGCCAACGACGGCTCCCGTCGGCTTGTCGTTGATGTAGAAGTTGCCGGCGGTGTAGCACAGGTCGTTCGTGATCTTCTCCACAGCCAGACGGTCGCGGCCGAAGACAGCACCCGTCAAGCCGTATGGCGAGGTCTCGTCGAGCAACTTCACCGTCTCGTCCACCTTGTCGTCGTCGTAGGGATAGACGGTCAGCACGGGGCCGAAGATTTCTTCTTCCATCGACTTGAAATGCGGGTTGGAGGTCTCGATGACGGTGGGCTCCACAAACCAGCCTTTCGACTTGTCGCACTTGCCGCCAAGCACTATCTTGGCATCGTCGGCCTTCTCAGCGAAGTCGATGTACGACTGGCACTTGTCGAACGAAGCCTCGTCGATGACGGCGTTGATGAAGTTCATCGGGTCCATCACGTCGCCCATCTTCACCTCACCGGCCATACGCTTGATGTCCTCGAGCACCTCAGGCCACATCGACTTCGGAATGTACATGCGGCTGGCAGCCGAGCACTTCTGTCCCTGGAACTCGAAAGCTCCGCAGAAGGCAGCCGTAGCCACAGCCTTCTTGTCGGCAGAAGGATGCACGAAGATATAGTCCTTACCACCCGTCTCTCCCACCAGTCGCGGATAAGAGATGTATTTGTCGAGATTGCTGCAGGCCTGCTGCCACAGCGACTTAAACGTAGCCGTAGAGCCCGTGAAGTGGATGCCAGCGAAATACTTCGACTGTGTGGCCACCTCGCCAATCAGCGCACCGCTACCCGGCAGGAAGTTCACTACGCCGTCGGGCAGACCAGCTTCCTTGTAGAGCTGCATCAGGTAGTAGTTCGACAGCAGAGCGGTGGTAGAAGGTTTCCACAGGGCTACATTGCCCATCAGCACCGGCGTCATGCAGAGGTTCGAGGCAATCGACGTGAAGTTGAACGGCGTCACGGCCAGCACGAAGCCCTCCAGCGGACGATACTCCGTGTGGTTCAACTGCATGTTGCCATCCTTCGGCTGCATGGCATAGATCTTCGAAGCATAGTGCACGTTATAGCGGAAGAAGTCGATGGTCTCGCAAGCCGAGTCAATCTCTGCCTGATAGATGTTCTTGCTCTGTCCGAGCATGCAGGCGGCGTTCATGATGGGGCGATATTTCGTGGCCAGCAGTTCGGCCATCTTCATCACGATGGCGGCGCGGGTGGTCCAAGGTGTCTGGCTCCATTCCTTCCAGGCCTTCATGGCGGCCTCTACAGCCATCTGCACTTCTTTCTTTCCTACTTTATGATAGGTGGCGAGCACGTGGTTGTGGTCGTGCGGACAAGTCACCTTGCCAGTGTCGCCTGTGCGGATTTCTTTGCCACCAATGATGATGGGGATGTCAACGACGATGTTCGACTGGCGCTGCAGTTCTTCTTCGAGTGCTACACGCTCTGGCGAACCTGCCAGATAGGCCTTTACCGGTTCATTGGCCGGTACGGGGAATGTGATTACTGAATTGTTCATAAATGCTATTAGGTTAGATTATTTTATCGTGCAAATTTACGAATATCCATTGAGATTATATGCAACCGAAAAGTTTTTTTGTCACATTTAACTTTTTTTTGAGGCTCATCGCAAAATGGTAACTACTCAGCATCCCTCGCTGATAGGCCTCCCCCATAGGAGGTTCATGACTAACCCACTATCTTATCAAGAAAGAGATTCGTATAGAAAATGATGCCTTTTGGGCAAATTGTTTGGTAAGTTTAAAAAAATGTGTTATTTTTGCACTGACGTAATGAATATCATCGCAAAAAATAATTACATAACCAGTTAATCATCAAAACTTTAAGAACCAGACAACTACAACATTTCCAGGGATGAGGAGCGCCATGCGTGCTGCCGCCCACAAAACTATGCAAACTAATTATTTCAACATAAAAAACAGAATTGTATGAAAAAGCTATTATCAAAAAAACTATTGCTCGCGGCCATCATGATGGTCGCTGGAGCAGCGAACCTGTTGGCCGACGTAGGCGACACGTTTATCACAAAGACCAAGGAAGGTGTGAGGATGACGTTTTCTGTCACTAATGAAGATGAAAAAACATGCCAGGTTAGCACGAATCAAGATGGCAGCGCATGTATCGATAAAACTGTGACAGGTACGGTGACGATTCCTGAAACCGTCATGGGATATACGGTGACTGGAATTGGAAGTTGGGCATTCAGTCATTGTTCTGTTTCTGAGGTAGAGATTCCTCAGACAATAGTGGAGATTGGTCAAATGGCATTCAACGAGTGTACGAATTTAAAGAAATGTTGGCTCCCCGAAAAGCTTTCAATAGTACGCGTTGCTTTGTTCTATGGTTGCACGAATCTGGTGGATGTTTACATCCCGCATCAAGTTAAAACCATAGATAATCTTGCATTCAGTGATTGCTCCAGTCTGTCTTCTGTTGTTATCCCGGCTTCCGTGAGAAACATTAATAGTAGTGCGTTTAAAGGATGTTCACTGTTGCAAAATATTATTTTTTTAGGTAGCGAATGCCCCAATTTCGAATTTGATGTTTTCTACGATACTTATTATGAAGAATACTACGGCATAAAGTACTGCATGGCAAATGTCTATACCGTCAGTCGTAATACCAGCGAATGGATGAATAAGCTGAGTGAACAGTTCAACAACAATAAGGAGTATTTTTATCCCCAGACACTGGAAAACTGCAATGTTATTATCCGCGACCGCGAAACCTTGGGCTATATGGCAAATCTTCGTGTGTCGAAATACAACGAGCTCAACGAGCGCTATGAGTGCAGTTATCTGGGAACGGAAGAGCAGGTAGGCTCTGACGTCACCACCTTCACCCTTCCGGAGCAGATGTTAGGCTTCGACATCACAAAATTGTCTTCCCTCGTAACAGGTTCAGGATCGATGGACTATGTGACGAAAGCCGTTGTGCCCGGAACGTGCAAAACGATCAGCGATTTTAATCCTTACGGCGATACTCATGGTTTCAGCCGCCTCACGAACCTGATGGAGGTGGAGCTGCAGGAAGGTATTGAGGCCATCGAATACAAGGCTTTTGCCAATACGGCTATCAAGGAGCTTCGCCTGCCCAAGTCGCTAAAGACTTATCGGTTTGGTGCCGTGATCAATTGCAACAAACTGACGGATGTCTATCTGGCTGGACATAATGTTTCAGGAAGTGGTGTCTGGGAAGGGATCCCATCCCACTCGAGTGCCACTTTGCATGTACCCTTCGCCAATGCCTCCGTCTATACAAACTTCGTGCCCGACGAGTTCGCCAAAATTGAGGAGATGGAACCGCAGGACGGCGACATCTTCTCCTATCCATTCAAGAGCGGACACGACATGATGTTCCAGATTATCAGCGCGGCCGACAAGACCTGCCGCGTGTATGGTCAGGACTTGTTGACGCCGAGCATCGACGATAAAACGGAGGGAACGGTCAACATTCCCAACAAGCCCCTCGATTTCAAGGTGGTGGAACTGGGCGACTATGCATTCACGATGTGTAAAAAAATCACATTCGTAAGCATTCCCAATACCGTAGAGCGAATTGGTGTCTGGGCACTGGCAGGTTGTGATGAGATGGTGTCGGCAAATGTACCGGCTTCTGTCAAGGTGATCGACGAATATGCCTTCCAGTCCAACAAAAAACTGGTGAACGTATTCCTCTCAGAAGGTCTGGAGAAGATTAAAGCTCATGGGTTCGCCTTCTGCCCTGCACTTGAAACCATCACGTTGCCCGAAAGCCTCACTTATCTGGGAGACTATGGTTTCTATGGATCTGTTCTCACCAGCATTGAGATTCCGTCAGGCGTGAAACGCATTGAAGAATACACCTTCCAGGAGTGTAAGCAATTGGAGAGTGTTGTCTTAAACGAAGGTCTCCAGTACATCGAAGGCAGTGCCTTCAATGGTTGCGAGAGTCTCACCTCCATCGACCTGCCTCGTTCTGTCAGAAAGCTTTACAAAGGGGCATTCAAGAACTGTCTGAAACTCGCCGACGTGAAGATTCGAAACTCCAACATCCAACTGGTTGACTTCTGGGGCGATCCGATCGACAACAACGAGGCCTTCGACCTGAAGACCGACCGCTATGCCGAGCTCACCGTGCCGGAAGGCACCCTCGACCGCTACAACTGCGACCCGTGGTTCCTGTGGTTCAACAAGATTAATTACGACCTGCCCAACATCCCGACGGGCATATCGCTCCCCACTACCCGCACCACGCTTCCCGCAGCATGGTACACCCTCGACGGCCAGCAGCTGCAGACGGCGCCCACCAAGCCCGGCCTGTACATTCAGAACGGCAAGAAGACCGTCGTCAGATAAAAAGAGGAACTGAGTGTAAGCGTCAATCAAGAAGGGGCAAGTCCATTGTGGCTTGCTCCTTTTATTGTTTTATTGGACTACGGGGTTGGAGTTGTTTTCTGACGCGGAAAACATCGTTTTCTGACTTGGAAAACAACTTAATGCTGTAGTTGTTGTTGCTACTATTGTGATTGATAACAACGAAGAATACACGTTAAAAATGCGAAAGAAATGATGGAATAAGTGGTTTCTTGTTCGGTATTTCACGCAAAACATGCTATCTTTGCACCAAACTTTCCTATAAAAACGATGATGACTGAACAAAAAAACGCTCAGAAAGTAAAGATTACAGCCATCCGTCAGACGGTCTACCCAGACTTGATGCAGCGATTCGAGAACCCTATTGAGCATACCTGCGACGTCAGGGAGGGGCAGGTGTGGATTTCCGAGGATGGGAAATGCCCTGAAGGCATGTGCCCTTCTGCCTGGTCGTCGATGCGTGAGTTTGTGGAATCGCTGGCCAGGGGCGAGGGCAATTTCTACGACGGATGGATGAAGAATCCGATGAGCGCAATGATCAGTTGCAACGATGGCTTCCGTCCGTTCAGCTTCTACATTGAAGCGATGGACGAGCAGGGCACTGCTTGAATCGACCCTGCCAAAGAGAGAAAAATGTCAAACGATTAACCAATAAAGAATGATGAAAAGTTTCAAATCAACATCGTGGCTGTTGCCACAACCCGTGCTGATCATCGGCACTTTCGACAAAGACGGGAAGCCCAACGCCATGAATGCAGCGTGGGGTGGACAGTGGGATATGCACGAAATCATGATTTCGCTGGGTGCCCATGCTACGACGGACAACCTGGCCGTGAATCCTGAGTTCACCGTGGCCTTCGCTACGGCAGAGACACTGGTGGCCGCCGACTATGTGGGCATCGTCAGCGGCAGGAATACGCCCGACAAGATGGAGAAGGCGGGATGGACTTGCGAAAAAGCCCCCCATGTGAATGCTCCTGTGTTCAAGGAGTTGCCCATGACGTTGGAATGCCGCGTGAAGCAGAAAATCGATGAGTCGGCAACGGGCTTTTATCTTGTGGCCGAAATCGTCAATATCCTCTGCGATGAAAAGTACTTGGCTGAAGATGGCAAGCCCGATGTGGAGAAGATGGGACTGATCACTTACGACCCGGTCCATCACACCTACATCCAGCTTGGCAAGACCGTGGGCAAGGCATTCGCTGACGGTAATAAGTTGAAGTAGTTTTTGAATAACAACAATTGAAAGGATATGAGAATCAAACACATGATGCTGATGGCAGTAGCCGCTGCCGCGCTGACTGGCTGTAGCAGTAATGGGGAGCAGCCCCAGGCGACAGATTTTGTAGATGACGTGAAAGTGGCGCTCGCTGACAGCGGACGTATCGACCTGAGCAAACTCCAGTGGACCCGGGAGCCTGCAAGCTCTGAGGTCAAAGGTGATACCATCGCGATTACCACCGCTCCGCATACCGACCTATGGCAGCGCACCTATTACCACTTCCAGAACGACAATGCCCCCGTGCTTCAGATGAAGACGCGCGAGAAATTCTTCAGCTTCGTCGTGAAGACCGACTTCACGCAGAGCCATCACCGCTTCGACCAGTGCGGCGTCGTGATGTATCTCGACAGCGAGAACTGGCTGAAGGGCTCTGTGGAATACGAGAATGAGGCGTTCCAGCATCTGGGCAGTGTGGTGACCAACCAGGGCTATTCCGACTGGGCGACCACCGCCATTGCTGCCGATGTGAAGACCATGTGGTATCGCTTCTCACGCCGTGAGGACGACTACTGCATCGAATGCTCTGCCAACGGTCAGGATTTCAGTCAGATGCGCATCTGCCACATGCCGGCTGCCGCTGAGGAAATCAGCTTTGGCATCTATGCCTGCTCGCCAGAGGAATCGTCGTTCACGGCAGTCTTCACGGACATGAAGATAACGGAGTGTGCTTGGAAGGCACACGACGGCCAACAGCCCGACGAAACGAACTGATGGCACTGGGTCAACTGGGTGAAAGTAGCAATATCCAAAATCTATAAAAACACTTGCAATGAAGAAACTATCAACCATCCTGATGCTGATGCTGGCACTATCGGCAGAGGCGCAGACTTTGGAAACGGAGGCCGATTTCCCCACGGGCTATATCGCCACATCGTATTTCACGGCATCGAACACCATCAAGAGCATCGATGGTGTGCTGTACATGATCTACGACGACATACCCATTGCCCTGGTGCGCTATCCGGCCATGAACCCGCGCGAGGAGTTCGAGGTGCCGTCGTCGGTGCGTCGTATCTGCAACAATGCTTTTCAGGGAACGAAATACCTGAAAACCTTGAGAATCCACAACGAGGTGAGCGATGGGCGCAACCTGCACCTGCTGATAGGCGAGAGTGCCTTCAACGACAGCTCGATAGAGAACTTTGAGGTCATCGAAAACCACGAGCAGGCAGCCACGCACAGTAAGCCGACGACCGCTGCACCCCGCGAAGAGACGGCACGCTACGATGTGGCAGGGCGCAAAGTCAGCGATCAGACCAAAGGCCTGCAGATAGTCAGCTACAGCGATCATACCGCACAGAAGGTGGTAGGCCGCTGACCGAAGGGCATCGGCCCACCGCCGATGCCAAGAAGGGGGCAGCGGTTTGGAAAGTTTTTTCTGCCATTTAACTTTTTTTGTGCCGTTGTGTGATAGAAAGATGCGGGATTCTCATTATCTTTGCACGCGATTTAGAAAAAACAACAATCGTATGCAGAACCGTAACTTAATTTCAATCACAGACCTGACCAAAGAAGAGATTATCAAGCTTCTTCGTCGGGCAAAAGAGTTTGAGCAGAACCCCAACCAGCGAATCCTTGAAGGAAAAGTGGTGGGGTCGTTGTTTTTTGAACCCTCTACTCGTACGCGACTGAGTTTCGAGACAGCCGTGAACCGCCTGGGCGGACGCGTCATCGGATTCAGCGATGCCTCCACCAGCAGCCAGTCGAAGGGTGAGACGCTGAAAGACACCATCGTCATGGTGAGCAACTATGCCGACCTCATCGTCATGCGTCATCCCCTGGAGGGTGCAGCACGCTACGCCAGCGAGGTGTCGAGAGTGCCCATCATCAATGCCGGTGATGGTTCCAACCAGCATCCCACTCAGACGATGCTCGACCTCTACACCATCTACCAGACACAGGGCACGCTTGAGAACCTGACCATCACGATGGTGGGCGACCTGAAATACGGACGCACCGTGCACTCGCTGCTCGAGGCCATGCACTTCTTCAAGCCACGCTTCAAGTTCGTATCCTGCAACGAGTTGCGCATGCCGGAGCAGTATAAGGCTTACTGCCGCAAGCTGGACATCGAATATGAAGAGACCACTGAGTTCAGCGAGCGTATCATCAACCAGACCGACATTCTCTATATGACGCGCGTACAGCGCGAGCGCTTCAGCGACCTCATGGAATATGAGCGCGTGAAGAATGTCTACACCCTCACCGCTTCCATGCTGAAAGGCTGCAAGCCGAACATGCGCGTGCTCCATCCGCTGCCACGCGTCACAGAGATAGCACAAGATGTGGACGACACGCCGCAGGCCTACTATTTCGAGCAGGCACGCAATGGCCTCTATGCCCGTCAGGCACTCATCTGCCGCGCACTGGGTCTTTAACAAGGTAATTTTGTCCGCTCGGCCCGAAAGGGGCGCTTGCAAAGCGAAGCGGAGCAAGAACTCGTAAACTTGTCAACAAAAAAGATTATGAAGAACAATAAGAAAGAAATGGCCGTGGCCGCCCTGTGCAACGGCATCGTGATAGACCACATCCCTTGCAACTCCCTGTTCAAGGTGGTCAACCTGTTGGGTCTCGACAAAATGCAGAACAGCGTCACCATCGGTAACAACCTCGACAGTGGCAGCATGCGCAGAAAGGGCATCATCAAGATTGCCGATGTAGAGATTCCGGAGGAGACGCTCAACCGCATCGCCGTGATTGCTCCCAATGCTGTGGTGAACCTCATCCACGACTACGAAGTGGTGAAGAAGCACAAGGTGGAGCTGGCCGAAGAGCTGATTGACATCGTGAAATGCAACAACCCCAAGTGCATCTCCAACAACGAACCCATGCACACCCACTTCCATGTGGTCGACGCTGAGCACACCATCCTGCGCTGCCACTACTGCGAGCGCATTGTCAACAGCGACGAAGTGGTGCTGAAATAAAAGGCACGAAGAGAATTCGTATAATCTATCAAATAATAAATTAGTAAATCGTAAATTAAAGTTATGCCAAGAAGTTTATCAGGAAGAAGTTTCTTGAAATTGCTCGACTTCTCCACTGAAGAGATTCAGTATCTGCTTCAGCTTTCAAAAGATTTCAAAAACCTTAAGCGTACCAACACACCGCACAAGTACCTCACGGGTAAGAACATTGTGCTGTTGTTTGAGAAAACATCTACTCGCACACGCTGCTCATTCGAAGTGGCCGGCAACGACCTCGGTATGGGTGTGACCTATCTCGATCCAGGTTCATCGCAGATGGGTAAGAAAGAGTCGCTCGAAGACACCGCCAAGGTGCTCGGACGCATGTTCGACGGCATCGAGTATCGCGGTTTCGACCAGCAGATTGTGGAAGACCTCGCCCGCTATGCAGGCGTTCCCGTATGGAATGGTCTGACCACCGACTTCCATCCCACACAGATGCTTGCCGACGTGCTCACCATCGAGGAGAACTTCGGTTACTATAAAGGCCTGAAGATGGTCTTCATGGGCGATGCCCGCAACAATGTGGCCAACTCGCTCATGGTCGTTTCGGCCAAGCTCGGCATCAACTTCGTGGCTTGCGGCCCGAAGGAGAACATGCCCGACGAGAAACTCGTGGCTACCTGCCGTGAGATTGCCAAGGAGAACGGTTGCACCATCACACTGACCGACGATGTGAAGGAAGGAACGAAGGACGCCGACGTCATCTATACCGACATCTGGGTGTCGATGGGTGAAGCTCCTGAGCTCTGGGAACAGCGCATCAAGCTGCTCAGCCCGTATCAGGTGAACGACGCTGTGATGGCCAACGCCAAGCCGACCGCCATCTTCCTGCACTGTCTGCCCTCCTTCCACGATCTGGAGACCACCATTGGTAAGGACATTTACGACAAGTTCGGCCTGCCCGAGATGGAAGTCACCGACAAGGTGTTCCGCTCGAAGCAGTCGAAGGTGTTCGATGAGGCAGAGAACCGTATGCACACCATCAAGGCCGTGATGTACGCTACACTGAAATAACAATCAGTGGTAGGAAGTCAGGGGTGAGAGGTGAGAGATAAGCTTCGTGTCAGTGTTGCACGAATCAAGGGCTATTCTCTCACCCCTCACCCTCACCTCTTTCTTCTTACCTCTCCCCTCTCACTACTCACCCCTTATTCATTACATCATGAGAAAGCGCTTAGTAATCGCTTTAGGCGGCAATGCCCTCGGCAAGAAACCGCAAGAGCAGTTGGAGCTCGTGAAGAACACAGCCTCTACCATCGTCGACTTGGTGGAGGAAGGCTACGATGTAGTTATCGGTCACGGCAACGGTCCCCAAGTGGGCATGGTGAACCTGGCCTTCGAATACTCTGCCAACAACGGCAGCGGCACGCCTTTGATGCCCTTCCCCGAATGCGGAGCCATGACACAGGGCTACATCGGCTACCACCTGCAGCAGGCTGTGCAGCGCGAATTGGCACGCCGCAAGATGGACGTGCCCTGCGCCGCCGTCGTGACACAGGTCGTCGTCGACCCCAACGACCCTGCCTTCGAGAAACCCACCAAGCCCGTGGGCATGTTCTACTTCAAGGAAGATGCCGAACGCATGGCCAAGGAGACGGGCTACACCTTCGTTGAGGATGCCGGCCGAGGCTATCGTCGTGTGGTGCCTTCACCCATACCCGTGAAGATTGTAGAGCTTCCCGTTGTCGAACAGCTCCTGAGTGCCCACAACATTGTCATCACCGTGGGCGGTGGCGGCATCCCCGTCATGGAGAAAGGTCCTGGCGACTACGAGGGAGTGGCAGCTGTCATCGACAAGGACCGAGCTTCGGCCAAGCTGGCGCTCGACCTGAAGGCCGACATGCTGGTCATCCTCACAGCCGTCGACAAGGTGTCGATCAACTTCAACAAGCCAAACCAGTTCGACCTGAGCCGCATGACCATCCCACAGGCCCGCGAGTATATCCGCCAGGGGCATTTTGCTCCCGGCTCGATGCTGCCCAAGGTGGAGTCGTGCATCTCGTTCGTCGAGAATACCGACGGCGGGCGCGCCTTGATCACTTCCTTGGAGAAAGCCCGCGAGGCGCTGCAAGGCAAGACGGGCACGATGCTCGTGAAAGATTAACCATTGCTCTGTATGGTCAGAGAGCTCTTGAGGCTTTTGTGACCCCCAGGGCATAGGATTTCATCGCTTATCGTGATTTGCGCCATATCTCAAACGGATGTGGCGCAAATCACTTTTTTTGTTGGTTTGCATGAACAAAAAGCCTATCGTCTCTTTGTCGTTTGAAAATTAATCGCTATATTTGCAGCCAAGAAATCAAGATCATATGAAGAAGTTTTTGTTATTCACAACGTCATTAGTGGCCTTGCTCATCGTAGGAGCTTGTGCCACCACAGCCGAAAAGGCCGAACGTGAGGCTGCCCGCGTTCGTGAAGTGGCGGCAGCATTGGCCGACAGGCATTACCAGATTGATGTGCGTATGATGCACCCGATGCGAGGCAAGAGCAAGATGCTGTCGTATGGTTATTCTGTGGAGGTGAAAGGCGACACGCTTGTGAGCTATCTGCCTTATTTCGGACGAGCCTACAATGTGCCATACGGTGGGGGAAAGGCGCTCAACTTCACGGCTCCCATCCGTGGCTATCGCGAGGGACGGCTGAAGAAGGGTCTGACGCGAATAGAGATAGCGACGCAAAACGAGGAAGACCAGTATCTTTACACCCTCGACATTTTCGACAACGGTCGTGCCACGATTGATGTTGTGGCGCGTGAACGCGAGAATATCCGCTTTGATGGTGAGATGAAACAATGATGAAATGACGTGTTATCCGATATGATGAAGAAAGCATTTGCTATATCGCTGGCCTTGACCTGTATGATCACAGTTTTTGGCCAAGAGAAGACCGACTCGTTGGTGTTCACCACGTTGATGGAGAACCCCATCACGACGATCAAGAACCAAAGCCGCAGCGGCACTTGTTGGGCTTATGCCACTTTGGGATTCTTCGAAGGTGAGATCCTGCGGAAGACCGGCCGTGAATACGACCTTTGCGAGATGTTTGTGGCCAACAAGAACTACATGGACGAAGCCATCTACCACGTGCGTTTGCATGGTGACAGCCGCTTTTCCGAAGGAGGCTCTGCCGACGATGTGCTGTGGGTGCTGCGCACGCATGGTGTGTGTCCTGAAGAGATGATGCCTGCTCCTGGATCGCTTACCGGCGACTCGCTGGCCAACTTCCACGAGTTCTTTCCGCTGCTGACCCCCTATGTCGAGGCAGTGGCCAAGAACAAGGCCAAGAAGCTGTCGGGACAGTGGAAAGTAGGCCTGCAGTCTATTCTCGATGCCTATCTGGGCAAGTGCCCTGAGCAGTTCGTGTACGAGGGGAAGACCTTCACGCCTCGTACGTTTGCCGACAGTTTCGGGCTCAACTGGGACGACTATGTGAGCATCACCAGCTTCACGCATCATCCTTTCTACACATGGTTCACCATCGAGGCGCCCTACAAATGGCGTCCGCAGCTTAGTTACAACGTGCCCCTTGAGGAGTTGATGGATATCATCGACACAGCCCTCGACCTCGGCTACAACGTCTGTTGGGGAGGCGATGTCAGCGGCAATGGCTTCGACCGCCAAGGGCTGGCTCAGGAAGAGACCCCTGCCACGCAGGAGCTGCGCCAGCAGCGTTTCGACCAATGGGACGCCACCTACGATCATGTGATGCTGATCTACGGTCGTGCGAAGGATCAGTACGGCAATGACTACTACAAGGTGAAGAACTCGTGGGGTGCGTTTGGCGAATACAAAGGCACATGGTACATGCGCCGTAACTACATTGCGCTGAACACCACTTATATTTTCCTTAATCGCGAGGGTGTGAGAGGTGAGTGGTGAGAGGTGAGAGGTGAGGGGTGAGAGGTGAGGGGTGAGAGGTGAGGGGTGAGAGGTGAGTGGTAAGAGGCTCATTCACCTATCCCGTCTTTGCGTCGCCGGAAAAGGACCATGGCGATGACGGGTGCTCCGACCAGAGCGGTGACCGAGTTGACGGGCAGTGCCCCCTCGAATCCCGGCATGCGTGCGATGAGATTGCAGGTGAGAGCGAGTGCCGCTCCACAGAGCATGGTGGCGGGCATGAGGATGCGATGGTCGCTGGTGCGGAAGAGCGCCCGTGCGAGATGAGGCACGGCGAGTCCGATGAACATGATGGGCCCGCAGTAGGCGGTGACGATGGCCACGAGGACGCCCGATGAAACGATGACGAGCATGCGACTGCGCCGTATGTTGAGTCCGAGGTTGGCGGCATAGCTGTCGCCGAGGAGCAGCAGGTTCATGGGTTTCACCAGCAGGCACGCGAGCGGCAGGAGGATGCACATCAAAAGGATGAAAAGCAGCATCTCGTCGCCCGACACCCGCGAGAAGGACCCCAGTCCCCATACCACAAAGGCTTTCACGTCTTCTTCTGGCGACAGGAATTTCAGTACGCCGATGATGGCGTTGGCCAGATAGCCAATCATCACACCGATAATCAACAATGTGACGTTTCCCTTCACTTTTTGGGAAACCCACAGAATCAGCATCATCACGGCCAGTGCCCCTACGATGGCAGCCACACTCATGGCGGCATCGCCAAGGTAGCCCAGACGGGAGAGCGCCACGCCGCCCAACTGTCCGGAGAGCAACACGACGAAGGCTACGCCGAGGGCGGAGCCATTGGAGATGCCCAAGACCGACGGTCCTGCCAACGGGTTGCGGAAGACTGTCTGCATCTGGAGTCCGCTGACGGCGAGTCCTGCGCCTGCCATGATGGCGGTGAGGGCTTGCGGGAGGCGCGATTGCAGAACAATGTTCTTTGCCACTTCCGCAGCATCGCCACCCACAAGGATGGTCAGGATTTCGTCAATGGGAATCCTGACCGTGCCGAGAAGCAGGTTCAGAACGCCCAAAACGGCAACGAGCGCGACAAGAATGACAAACTTAGAAATATTCATATTTATTTCAATAGACGGTAATACGTGGGCTGATAGTCGGCCTCCACCAATTCTGGGTGGAAGATGGCGACAAGGTCTTTGAGCAGGACGTCGGGCTGTACGGGCGTCGTCTCGTAGTAGGGCGTCTGCTTCATGTTGCAATAGATGACCTTGCGCTCCTTGAAAGCCTTGAACAGCGCATTGCGCGGCTCACTGGCTTGGAGCGCCTCGTAGGAAAATTCGCCAGGGAAGCTGTTGAGAATGCGCCAGTAGTCGGCGTTGGCGGCGAGTGCATACATCCTCTCGAACTCCAGGTTCTCGCCCGCCGTTTCCTCGTCGTTGAGGATATAGTCGGCCCCTGCGTCGCGGAAAATCTGCGCCAGGTAGTTCTTCCCGCCCACAGCGTGCCATGTGCCGTAGTGCATTTCGCCGCTGAAGACGGTGGGTCGTTTCTCCACCTGCTGTGCCTTCGCTTTCAGGCTGTTGTAACGGCTCTCGATGCCGGCGAAGATTTCGTTGGCCACTTTTTCCTTTCCGATGAACATGGCGACGAACTTGATCCACTCCGCCTGGCCCAAGGGATCGAGTTCCTTGTAGCCCAAGTGTGGCACGAGTGTGATGCCCGTCTCCTTGATGGCATCGTAGCCGCCTCGCTTGAAGGGCGAGATGAAGATGACGTCGGGATTGGCGGCGAGGATGAGCTCCGTGTCGAACTCCCCCTCCATGCCAATCTTCACGATGCGTCCATCGTTGACCCGCTGTCGGATATCGCTGTTGAAGAGATTTTTCGTGCCCGTGATGCCCTTCACGAAGTCGAGGGCATTGAGGATGGTGAAGTTGGAGAGTTGGAGTGCCGTCATGCAGATGGTGCCCTGGATGGGAACACGTACCGCAGTATAACCGTCGGGGATGGCAGTCGCGTCGGAGCAGACCAGCGCGAAGTGGTCGCGCTTGCCCACATCGACGAGGCGTATGCCCGCCGAGTCGCGCACGGTGAACCCCGTGGCATATTTCACTTGGATGTCGGTCAGCGAGTCGTTGGTGTCGCTTCCCGTTACAGCTTGCCTTGGTTTATTGCCGCTGGGAGAGCAGGCGGCGATCATCAAGCTTGCGATAAAGAAAAAGAATGCTTTTCTCATGTCTATGGTTTTGGTTTTAAATAGATTCATATCAGATAGCGGCAGGCGACGAGCAGCACCATGATGACTTCGGCTGCGTGGTTCACACGGACAGCCGTCTTCATGTCGCGTGTTGTCAGGGGTCGGTCGTTCTCGCCGATATAAGGTTTGGGGAAGAGTTGTCCGAAATAGAAGTGCGGTCCGCCAAAACGGCAATTGAGGATGCCTGCCAAAGCCGCCTCGGGATAGCCACTGTTGGGGCTGGCGTGGTTTTTTCCGTTGCGCCAGACGAATTGAATGAGGGAGGGTTTGCCCGCCACCAACACCATCAACAGGGCTGTCAGACGGGCGGGTATGAAGTTGGCGACATCATCGATGTGTGCTGCCCAGCAGCCGAACTGTCGATAGCGGTCGGTCTTGTAGCCTATCATTGAGTCGAGCGTATTCACCATTTTGTAGGCCAGCATGCCCGGTGTGCCGAGCAAGGCGAACCAGAAGAGCGGGGCAATGACCCCGTCGCTGAGATTCTCTGCCAGCGTTTCGAGGGCTGCCGTTCGCACCTCCTGAGCCGAGAGCTCCGCCGTGTCGCGCCCCACGATGCGCGCCACCTGCCGCCGTCCCTCGTCGAGCGAGCGGTCGACCGCCTGGAAGACAGCGCGCACTTCGCGGATGAGCGAGGTTCCCGCCAGGCAGAAGAAGACGATGACGGCATCGAAAACAGTCGTTGTGAGGGGTGCGAGGTGAGGGGTGAGCGGTATGTAAGTCGTTAGCAAAAAGCGCAATAACCAGGTAAGGAGGAAGGTCAGGGCGATGAGGCTGACGGCCATCAGGGCCCCTTTCAGCAGCCGATGGTTCCCCTTGTTCAACAGGTGTTCGCCAAAAGCGATGGTTTTCCCAAAGCCCACGATGGGGTGGGGGAGCCATCGGGGGTCGCCCAGGAGCAGGTCGAGAAGCCAGCCGACGAGGAGGGATATGAGAGGTTGAAGAGTCATAGCATTGTTTTTTGAATGGGTGGGGCGGCGGCAGAGCCACCGCTTACAGAACATAGGAAGAGGTGGATGGCGTTGAGGAGGGCATCGTTCTTCTCTGGGGTTTGGGCTGCCAGTCGGAAGTGGTGGGGCGTGAGGCCTACGAAGTTGGATGCATCGCGGATGAGCATGCCGTGATGGAAGGCTAAGTATTCTTTCAGTTCGTGGGCTGTCGCCTGATGGATGCGGCAGAGGAAGAAGTTCGTCTGTGTGGGATAGGCCTCGATGCCACGGATGGCGCTGAGACATTGGCGGAGTCGCTCAGTCTCGTGCAGGTATTCAGGGAGATTAGCGATGCCCGGTTTTCCGTTTCTGACGAGCCATTTCCCAGCCTCCAAGGCAAGGGCATTGACTGCCCAGGGGCGGTATTGCGCGCGCAGTAGGGCGATGATGTCGGCTTTGGCCGTGATGAATCCCAGTCGGAGTCCTGGCACCCCGTATCGCTTGGTCATGGAGTGTAGCAGGATGATGTTGTCCGTCCGTACCGTTTCGTTGGGTTGCCATAGCGTCTCAAACGTATAGTCCTCATACGATTGGTCGATGACGAGCATTTGATGTTTGGCAGCCAGTCGTTTCATCTCCTCTGGAGAGCGCACTTCCCCCGTGGGGTTGTTGGGGTTACACACCCAAGCCAAAGCCCCGTTGGGCTGTTCCTGAAGCCCGAAGGTGCGGCAGGCATCGGCATATTCATTGAAGGTGGGTTGCAGGATGTGGCACGAACCGTAGTGCCGGAAAGTCTGTGCGATGAGGTAGATGGCATCGGTTGCCCCGCTGGTCACCATCACCTCGTCGTCGGCGATGCCGTATTCCTGGGCAATCATCTGCTCCAAGGAGTGGGCTGTAGGCTCCGGATAAGAGCGCACCACAGACAGTCTGGTGCGCAGGAACTCCTCCAGTCGGTCGGTAGTTTCTGTCGTATCGGCAAAGATGTTCGTACTGAAGTTCATCCGTATGCCGTTGTATCGGTAAAGGTCGTCGCCGTGTCCGTCAATCATTGTCCTGTAGTATTTGGTAGATTCTCTGCATGTCCACATGCCGGCGCACATGGTCGGCGAGCAGGTCGTATTGCGTTTCCTTGAATGCCTGATAGTCGAAAGCTTCGGCCTTTTGGTTGATTCTGGCGGCGTAAGGCTTCAAGAGGAAGTCCACGAACGAAGCGTTGTCGAGAATGCCGTGCAGGTAAGAGCCCATGCATTGAGGGCTGACGAAATAGCCGTCGGCCCTTCCGTCCTCAAGCAGGGCCAGCGGCTGAGGCTTTGCATCGCCAAAGGGCAGCGTCTCGCCTTGGTGTATTTCGTAGGCTTTCCCCGATACATGGTCGGCCTGTGTCAAGCGGAAGGAAGTCTGTCGGGTGACTTTCCCGCCATTCATCGTGGTGCTGACAGGGAGCAGTCCCAGTCCCGGCAGTCTTTCGATGTCGCCCTCCACATGGTTGGGGTCCGACACTTCGACCCCCATCATCTGGAATCCGCCGCAGATGCCGAGCACGGTGGCACCCTCGCGATGGGCACGGACAATGGCCTGCGCGCAACCATTGCGGCGCAGTTCGTAGAGGTCGTGCAGGGTGGATTTCGTTCCCGGCAGAATGATGATGTCGGCTTTCTGGAGGTCTTCCACGTTGTTCGTATAGAAAAGATGTATGCGCGGATCGCGTTCCAAAGCGTCGAAATCAGTATAATTGGAAAGATGGCGCAGCATGACAACCGCCACAGACACTTGTGAGAGGTGAGGGGTGAGAGGTGAGGGGTGAGAAGGACTTACATTTTTTGTTGCCAGCGCCACGGAGTCTTCCTCTTCGATATGGATGTCCTTGAAAAAGGGTATGACGCCCAGAACGGGCACGTGGCAGATTTCCTCGAGCATATGCCGCCCCTCGTCGAAGAGACGCATGTCGCCCCGGAACTTATTGATGATGATGCCCTTGATGCACTTTCGGTCGTCGGGAGTCTGCAAGGCGATGCTGCCATAGACCGAAGCGAAGACCCCGCCACGGTCGATGTCGCCCACAAGGATGACATCCGCTTGGGCATGACGAGCCATCGGCAGGTTCACCAGGTCGGTGTCGCGCAGGTTGATTTCCGAGATGCTGCCCGCCCCCTCCATCACAATGGGGTTGTAGCGCGCGGCCAGACGGTCGAAGGCGGCGCAGACCTCTTTGCGGAAGTCTATTTGCTCACCGTTCATCGCTAACCTCTCACCCCGCCGCCAATAATCGTAGGCATCGCGGTTGCCGATGGGCTTGCCGTTGAGCACTACCTGACTGGTGTGGTCCGACTGCGGTTTGAGCAGCAAGGGCTGCATGTCGGTGTGGCAGGGAATGCCTGCTGCCTCGGCCTGCACAGCCTGAGCGCGTCCTATCTCCAGGCCTTCGGGTGTGGCATAAGAGTTGAGCGCCATGTTCTGCGCTTTGAAGGGTGCAGGATGATAGCCGTCCTGCCGGAAGATGCGGCAGAAGGCGGCGGCTACGATGCTCTTGCCGACATCGCTGCCCGTGCCAACGAACATGATGGGATGAAGCTGCTTCATATCTGATAGAGGTGTGTATAGCTGGCCAATACGTTTTTGAATCTGAAAATAGGAGTGGCTACGGGATTGCCTTTTGCGTCATAGACCTGTACCAGGCTATCGGGTGATTCTCCCAGGAATTGCGTGTAGTGGAACTCATGTCCACGATACGCTTTGCCATCGAGCGTGAACTGCCGATAGCCCAACGAGAGCCGTCGGTCGGCCTTACGGGCGGTGATGGAGTAGGGCAGTACGCCGCACATCGGGTATTCGCCATCGTCGGTCACGATGCGCTCGCAGAGATACATCATGCCGCCACATTCCGCCACGATGCTTCCGCCGCGTTCAGCATAATGCTTGATGGCCATTCGGCAGGCTTCATTTTTCACCAAAGCCTCCAGATGTTTCTCAGGATAGCCGCCTGGCAGATAGAGCAGGTCGACTCCCTCCAAGAGGGGTACGTCCTTCTCAGGATCGAAGAAAGCAACGTTTGCCAAGCGGTCGATGTTCTCCTGATAGATAAATGAGAACGACTCGGCATTCCGTGCGATGAGCGTTTTTTCAAGGAGCAAGGGGCGAGGAGTGAGAATCGTATTTAGGGGTGAGGGGTTGGAAATATCGAGCAGGCGATTCCATGCAATATGTTCTGCAAACACATCATTCACCTTGTTTCCTATTCCCTCATCTTTTGTTTTCTCACTAAAGTCCAGTCCCAGATAGCGTCCGCCTACTTCCAGTTCAGTTTGCTTAGGCAGGCAGCCGAGGCACTCTATGCCAAGGTCTTCGCACACTTGTCGCAGCATGGCGGCATGTTTGCCTGACCCTACCTTATTATATATAACGCCCGCGAAGCGAATGTCTTTCCTGAAGTTGATGAACCCCGAAAGCAGGGCAGCCATTGAGTAGGCCGCCGAACGGGCATCGACCACCAGCACGACGGGGATGTCGAGCACGCGGGCAATCTCGTAGGCCGACCCGCGTTCGCGGTCGTAGCCGTCGAAAAGTCCCATCATGCCTTCCACGATGCAGAGGTCGGCTTCGTCGCCATAGCGGTGGAATAGCTCGCGCACATGCTCTGGCGAGGCCATGAAAGTGTCGAGATTGATGCTTGGCCGATGGCAAACCGCCGTGTGGAATTTCGTATCGATGTAGTCAGGGCCACACTTGAAGGGCTGCACCGTGTAGCCCTTTTGGGTGTAGAGACCCATCAGGCCACGGGCAACCGTTGTCTTGCCCGAGCCGCTCATGGGGGCTGCTATGAGAAAAGCCGTATTCATAAGAAGTTATTAAAATGCAAAATTACAAAAAAGCGGGCAATTGGCTACCAATATGCGACAATTATTAAGGAATTTTCAGCTTCTTCCAATACATTGATTATCGTTTGTTTATTTTCCGTCTGAGATAACGGATGGTGAGTAATAACCCCGTAACCGATACAATGGTGCCCCCTAACATCAAAACCCACATGATTGCAAGCCGAAGCATGGGATGAGCAACGAAGAAAGGTAGGTTAAGCGCATGCAATCCCGTGTACATCCACTTGCCTGCGCGACGATTATTGTTGAAGTAACGGCAATCGCCTGTCCTCGGATTGATGTAATAAGTGCTGCGGTCAGCATCTTCTACCGTCACCTGGCAGACGGGCAGAGGCATTGCTCGCTTTTGACTGATATAATAATTGTCGTAATTGTTCATCATCATGGCATTCACACGTTCCGAGGCCTCGTGAACCTGCTGTACAGCCTTACGGCAATCAGCCTCGTTGAGTTCCACGCGATGCAGCACCGTATCGGATGCATCTAACAGATATTCGTCATTGGCTGTCCATACGCGGTAGTACGGATGCTTTCCTATTTCCATCCATTCCACCCGTCGTACGTCATCTGCAGCCAGTACATGATTGATATCCAAACGGTAGTGGTCAACCTTCAAACTGTCGGCATACAGCTGCCGTGCAGAATGTTCCTTGTGGACAGGCCACAAGAGTTGCGGTGCATCGGCTAACGACATAAAGCCACTGAATATCCATGTCAGCACGAACAGTCCGAAAAATAGTCCGAAAAGATGATGCCAACGGAAAAGCGGTTTGACGTAAAGCGACAGACCAGCACCTTTTCTTTTACGGGCTTTCCACATGGAATGCAAACCAACGATGATACCACAAATCACCATGAGGATGCCGAACCCTGACAGCCACAGTACCGTGTCGGTCCAAGGCTGACGACCTGTTGCGCGCAGTTTAGTGATGTAAATCCAATGGGGTATAGCCCCCACCCATGCCCAAAAGCGACTCTCGCGACTGGTCAACTGCAAGGCCTGTCCCGTCCTTGACGAGAGATACAACTCGGAACCTTCCCCGTCGTTTAGCGAATAGTGGTAAACGGGAAACTCCTTGAAGGGCATGGCGCCGATAAGCCATATGTCAATCTCGTTGAGCGTGTCCTTGAGGATAGGCACAGCCAATGACCACTGGGCTGCGATGGACTCCATTTGCTCTGGCAAAAAACCTACAATCGGTTTGCCTGCCAGCGCATCGACTTGACTTTCTCCTTCAGCAGTTGACATCAGGAATATGGGGCGGCCAGCCACTTGTTGTAGGGAAAGGGCTGAGAGACCTTGAGGCATTTGAAGCGACGAAATCGCTTCACACTCTTTGAGCCGCTCGGCATGGGCCATTCGTTGCTGTTCGGAAACGCTGGGATAGGTGCGGTACATCATCACCATGCCCGACAAGAACCAGACAAGGAACAGGATACTGAGCACGAGGCCCAGTACCCTGTGAATGCAAAGAAATAATCGAGAAAGCTTCATTTACAAATTGAATGTGGCTGTGAAACGCACGTTACGGCCCTCTTCCGGCACATAACCCGTGGTGCTGACAGCATACATGTAATAGGTCTTGTCAAAGATATTGTTGAAATTGAGTTGCAGTTTCCAGTGCTTCTTAAAGCTGTAACTGATCATGGCGTTGGCAATGGCATAGGGGTCGAACGTCATCGTGTTGGCAGCATTGACAAACACCTTGCTCGAATAGTTGAAGCCAGCACCTAACTTCAGTCCCTTCAGAGCCTGAGGGAAATCGTAGAAGGCCCAGCCGTATGCCATGTGCTTCGGTGCGTGTTGCAGGTAGTTGCCTGCCTGTGTGTTGGCGGCATACTCCGTGACAGAGAACTCGCGCAGCTTGGCAATGGTCAATGAATAACCTGCATCAAGTGTCAGCTGGTCGAAAGGAAGTGCTTGGAAGCTTAACTCAAACCCCTTGGAATCAGCACGTCCTACCTGACCGCTGACGTTGGTACCATCTTCTAATTTGCCGAGGCTCTGCACCATGTTGTTTTTCACGATGTAGAAAGCCGAGAAGTCGCCTTGCAGGCGTTCGCCAAGATTGAAGTGTGAGCCTACTTCGAACTGCTGGCCAGAGATGGGTTTATAGATACTTCCGTTCTTGTCGCCATCAAGTTTCTTACCATTGCTGTCAATGTAGATGTATCCGTCGGCCACGGCAGTACGCGTCGGTTTGAAGAAACTGCTGGCGGAGGCATAGACGTTGATGTTGTCGTTAAACTCATACAGGGCGCTCAGACGGTAGGTCAGGGCATTGTTATGCTCGCTGGTTTTCGGGTCTTTCGAGGTGATGGTCTTGTGATTCGAGTATACCATCTGGTAGTTGCGGTGGAAATAATCGTAGCGCAAAGAGGCCAGTACGGTGAACTTCGGCGTGAAGTGGATGTAGTCGGCCACATGAAGGCTGTAGTCCTGTTCCCATTCCAAACTGCGCTTCTGCCAAGGACAGCCGATGTTTCCTTGGTTCAGTATCGGTGTGCGCACATCGAGAATGGCATTCTTGCCAGCTCCCGTGGCGGCCGAACCGTAGGATGAGCGCCAGCGCGGCAGGTAGAGGTTCGAGTAGTTGGTGGAGAAAAGTAGGTTGTGCTTGATGCTCCCCGTCATGGCTTCACCGTGTACTTCCAGCTGATTTTGCAGCAAGTTGGTCTCGTAGGCGAAGAGGAAGCCCGTGCGCTTGATGGAGTCGGTGTTGATGTAGGTCTTCTTGTCGCCGCTCATGTAGTAGTGTTTGTAGATGGGTTGCGAAGAAGTCAGGTAGCTCAAGCCCTCTGATGCGTAGTAGTCGAGGTCGTCATAATAGTACGACAACAGGTCGATGAGTTTCCATCCAGAATTGCCAAAGACGTGACTGTATTTCAAGGCAACGGTCAAGTCCTTGTCGGTCAGATGGTCGAGCGGGTCGTTAAAGCGCGTGCGGCGGTTGATATACGAGGGGATGTCGCCTGCTTCCCACACCTTGTTACCACTCTGGTCGAAGATGTCGGAGGTGAAATGCGGCTGTCCGGTATCGGTGCCGTAGTAGTCGTCTTTGGCCTGTACGGAGAAGCGAAGCTTGTCCCAGTCGCTCAGGCGGAAGTCAAGGGCGAGCCAGGCATTATAGGCCTTGTTGTCGGTGTGCCGCCATCCGTCACCACCGCTCATGGAGAAGTCGGTGCGGAAGTTCACTCCCTTTGCAATCTGCCCGCTGGCCCCACCGTTCACTGAGTAGCGTCCCCAGCTGCCGATGCCCATACCAGCGTTGACATGCCGCTGCGCGGTGGGTTCCTTGTGGATGACGTTCACCACACCACCCAGTGCGGAATGGCCGAACATCACTGAAGCGGCACCCTTCAACACCTCAACGCTCTGCACTGAGGCGAGGCTGGTGCTGGGAGCCGACTGATAGAGATTATGGCGTTCGTCGCGGATGCCGTCGTTCAGAAGCACGAAGTCCGAGAAACCGCGAATGGTGAAATAGAGGAAGCCGCCGTAGGAGTTGATGGGGCGGATGCCCGTCGTCGTCCTTGCCGCTTCATTCAGATCCTGAAGGTTCAGTAGCTCAATCTTCTCGCGGCCGACGCTCGACACCGTCAGCGGTGCCTTGTTCAGCGGCACGGGAAGCTTACCGACGGCCGACGGTTGGCGGTGATAGCTCGTCACGACTACTTCATTCAGGTTCAACGTAGTGTCGTTGTCCTCGCTCTGGGCAAAGGCACTACACACACACAAGCTCAGCAGAGCCGAAGCAAAAACTTTTGCTTTCATAAATAATAAGGTATTAAATTGTTAATAATAATCCCTCTGACCCCGGAGAGACAGTTACTTACTGAAATAGGCAGGTCTCCTGACTTCCCCCGAAAAGCTCGCCTTCCCGGATTCCACCCAATAATTCTTCCCGTTGAAAAAAGAATGGGGATGGGTTACATCCAGTGGCTCTTGTGAGCTTTACATAACAGGGGTTACAGTAGCGGGCACTGTCCAGGATTTTCACCTGATTCCCTTTTGAAGACCAGACCTTTCGGCACTGGTCTACCTAAATCTGACGGCAAAGGTACACATTTTTTGTTAAATCCAATGCAGTTTTCCTAAAAAAGTGTACCTTTGCGACATAAATTCAAACAATGATGAAAACAATCTTTACAATCTTGGCTATTTTAACGGCCTTTTCCGCTACGGCAAACGCCCAGTCGCCTGCCTCTTCGTCTGACGTCATCGACCGCACGGCGCTGCTCATGGTGCATTTCGGCACCACGCACGATGACACCCGACAGCAGACCATCGATGCCGTGAACGACCTGGCGCGGCAATCATTCCCACAAATGGACGTGCGCGAAGCCTACACCTCGCGCATCGTCATCAAACGGCTCGCCCAGCGAGGCATTGTCCGCAAGACACCCCTTGAGGTGCTGCTCCAGCTGCGCTCAGAGGGCTATCAGCACGTCGTCGTGCAGCCCACCCACATCATTCCCGGCGAGGAGTACGCCACGCTGCTCGACGATGTCAGGCAGGTGAAGCACTTGTTTACCGACATTCGCGTGGGCAAGCCCCTGCTTTACTCGCTCGACGACTGCCAGGCGGTGGCCACGTTGTTCAACAGTCAGCTGTCGGCCGAGGCCGACAAGCGTTCGCATGTGGTATGGGTGGGACACGGAACCGCGCATCCCGCCAATGCCATGTATTCACAAATGGACTACCTGCTGAAGCGCCTGAACCCCCATTTCCATGTGGGCACCATCGAGGGGTTCCCCAGTTTCGACGATGTCGTGTCAGACCTGAAACAGGCGAAAGCCCGCCGCGTGGTGCTGGTTCCCTTCATGTTCGTGGCTGGCGACCATGCGAAGAACGACATTTCAGAGGAGTGGAAAGCCGCATTAGAGAAAGAAGGTTTCCACGTGGAGCTTCGTTTGGAAGGTCTTGGGCAAAACAAGGGGGTGCAGCAGCTTTTCATGAACCACATCCAATAGGCCGTTTCCCATGGGTTTTCCATATGGCGGCCATTGACATTCCAAGCCATTTCTGATGTCGTTCCTATTGTTTCCCGACCGTACATTATTAACCTACGCTACGTACATTATTAACCTACGCAGCGTACATTATTAACCTACGCAGCGTACATTATTAACCTACGCAGCGTAGATTATTAATGTAGGGTTGCCATTCAATATCAACGACATCGCGTTTGAACACCTTCTGCCTCGCATTCCATGTCAAACGGCAGTGGCTCTTTCCTCGCTTATTCGTACCTTTAGATAAGGTACTCTCGCTCGAAAGAGTAAGAAAAACCACAAATTCTTGTGCTTTTTCTTGGCTCTTTCCTCGCTTATTCGTACCTTTGCACCCGCAAATAGGCAATCGGGCGGCAGAATGTCGCTCCGACGTAAGGGAATCCGGTGAGAGTCCGGAGCTGTTCCTGCAGCTGTAATCCCCCTTGATGGTCTGTTCGTATAACGCCACTGGCCCTGTGCTGGGAAGGCAAACAGACTGGGGAAAGCCAGAAGACCTGCCTTGCTGCACCGTAAATATAAAGCGCGTTCAGGAACAAACGCGGCGGAAAAGCAACAAGATGAATAAGAAAAAGCTCATGGCTGTTGTCGCCATGTCATATCTGTATGGTATGGCACCGGCGCAAGACATCTGGCGGACGGACACTCTACAGGAGGTGGTCGTCACGGGTACAGGTACGCAACACCTACTGAAAGATGCGCCCGTGCAGACGGAAGTGATCACCCGAAAGATGCTCGAGAACTATGGAGGCAGTTCCCTGGAGGATATCCTCGCGGGTCTGACGGCGTCGTTTGCCTTCAACGAGGGCGACATGGGGTCGCAGATGCAGATGAATGGATTGGGCAACTCCTACATCCTCATCCTCATCGATGGCAAGCGCATTCATGGTGACGTGGGCGGAGAGAACGACTTGGGACTCATTGACCCGCACAACATCGAGAAGATTGAGATTGTGAAAGGGGCCTCGTCGGCGCTCTATGGCTCTGATGCCATAGCCGGAGTCATCAACATCATCACGAAGAAGCGCGACAGCGGACTGATGGTGGAGAACACCTCGCGTGTGGGCAGCTATGGCGATGTGCGCCAACACAATGGTCTTGGCTTGTCGATTGGCAAGGTGAAGAGCTACACCAACTTCCACCTGCAGCATTCCGACGGATGGCAGAACACGGCGACGGAAGACAAGAACCAAACGGAGTTTCTCATCACCGACTCGCGCAACAAAACCGTCAACCGATACAACAACTGGCAAGTGTCGGAGCGCCTGACCTACGAACCCGTCAAGGGATTGGAACTTTATGCCGAGGGAAGCACCTATGGCAAGCACATCTACCGCCCCTGTGGCAAGTACGCCGCCGTGGATGTGAAGACCTACGACTTCAAATACCGCAACCAGAGTCTGGGCTTTGGAGGATTGTGGAAACATTCAAATAGCCAAATATCCCTCGATGTTGATTGGAATCGTCACGCGTACTATTATTATTATACGGCCATCACGCTGACCGATGGCTATGACCCGCAGGGAAACTTCACACCCTATTACCCCTATTTCCCTGGCGATGAGGAGTTGCAGAGCGACCAGCGGCGCTGGATGGCTCACCTGAAGGGGGTATTCTCCCTGCCCTACGACAACCGCCTATCTGCCGGAATGGAGTATCGCTACGACCTGCTGAAGGCACCGATGCGCGTGGCCGACGGTCGAGCCACCGACCATACTGAGGCACTTTACGTGCAAGACGAGTGGAAGAGTCCGGTATGGCTTGGTTTCGCCACGTCAACCATCACTGCCGGTCTGCGCCTCAACCACAATGGGCAGTTCGGCTATCGGCTGACGCCAAAGGTTTCGGCCATGCTCGCCTTGGGGCAGAATTGGCGCATCCGCGCCACCTGGAGCCAGGGTTTCAAGACTCCAACACCCAAGGAACAGCATTATCGCTATGTCAGATACATGAGCGGCACCTACCTTTATTTAGGTAATACCGGCCTGCAGCCACAGACCTCCAACTATTATTCGCTGAGTGGCGAATGGAATTGGCGCGGGTTGAACCTGACACTGACAGGCTATCTGAACGATGTTGACGACATGATAGCCCTGGTGACCATCCCCAACTCGCAGGCGCCCGACTATTACATCGCCATGTATGATCCCACGAAGACGCGACAGTATAAGAATCTGGAGACAGCCACCACGAAGGGCATCGATTTCTCCCTGCGCTATCGCATCAACCGCGAGTGGATGGCGGGTGCTTCCTACAGCTATCTCGACACCGATGCCCGCCAATACGACACGACACACGATCGCCTAAAAGATGTGGTCATCGATGGTATGGCCCACCACAAAGGCAGTTGGTTTGCCACATGGAACCACACCTTCTCCTCCGACTACAAGATGGGAGTGGGACTCTACGGCCGCCTGTCGTCGAAACGTTATTACCAGATCAACGGCAATGGAAAAGGCTACCAGATATGGCGGCTCACCACCTCGCACGACTTCGGTCACAGCAAGAAAATGACCTATCACGTGGAAGCAGGAGTGGACAACATCTTCGGCTATGTGGACCGCACTCCCCACGGATTGCATCTCGGAACCACCACTCCCGGCAGGACTGTCTATGCCACTCTGACCGTGCGCTTCAATCATGGAAAAAAACTGAAGTTCACAAACAATAAGTCTAATTTTAATTCTAAAAACAACAATGAAGAAGATTAAGTTTTTGATGCTTGCCTTCGTGGCAGCATGTGCATCGTTCTCGTTCGTGGCTTGCGACGACGATGAGAAGATTGTGGAAGTCATCAAGGAAGTGAAAGACACCGTAAAGATTGAGGACCAGACAAACTGGGCCCGCTATCAGGCACTGGTGACGGCTGATGTGAAGGCCAACAAAAAGCACGACAAGGTGATCCTGCTCGTGGCCTTTGGTTCTACCTGGGAGCAAGCTTTCAATGCTTTCGACGGTACAATCACCGCTTTCAAGGATGCTTTCAAGGGTTACGATGTGTTCCTCTCCTACTCATCGGCTATCTGCATCAACCGTGCTGCTGCTGGTGAGAATGGTGTGACACGCAACTACTATGCTCCTAACTTCTGGCTCAATGCCTTCGCTGACAAAGACGTACGCTACTCGGAGATCGTCGTTCAGTCGCTGCAGGTGATTCCTGGTGAGGAGTACACTCGCGTGATCAACTACATTAAGGACTTCGCCAACAATGCTAACGGCGACCTCGACGACAGCTATCTGGCTGGCGTGACGCTGAAGCTGGGTGTGCCTCTGCTTCAGGATGCTGAGGCCGACGTAACCGAAGTGGCTAAGCAGCTGAACGAGCTCTACAAGGCTCAGGCCGCTGAAGGTGTTGTCGCTTTCATGGGTCACGGCAACCCCGACTCTTACGACACCTACAAGGCCAACATCCGCTACACCCAGCTGGAAGAGGCGCTGCAGCAGTATTCGAAGAACTACTACGTGGGTACCGTCGACATGATGGGTAACTTCAAGACCCACGTGCTGGCTCGCATGCAGGCCAACGGTATCATGAGCGGTAAGGTCTACTGCCACCCGCTGATGTCGATCGACGGCGACCACGGTCACAACGACATGGCTGGCGACGATGTCCAGGAAGGTGTGACGAAGTTTGAAGACCTCGAAGTGAACGAGGAAGGTGAAGTGGAAGACACCAGCTGGAAGGTCTACTTCAACCTGGCTGGCTACGACTGCTCTGACGCTACCATGATCGAGAAGGGTCTGTTGGAACTCCCCACCGTTCGCCAGATCTGGATGAACCACACCCAGGATGCTATCGACGGTGAGGCTCTCGACTACTACCACTCAAAGAATCCTGAATAATCAGCGTGGCAGCTGATAGGTATTCACTATTCAGTTAACAACGTATTTCACGGTTTTCACGAATTCCCATTTATGAAGAATCCGTGGAATCCGTGAAATCCGTTGTTATAAACCAATATAATAATGAAAATACGAAAACTACTTGTATTATTCTTGACAACGGTGACGCTGTCGGCCTCTGCACAGGTTCACCGTATGGAACATCGCGACTCGTCGATGACGGAGCGCGTGTATAACCTTAACCCTATCGTGGTGACTGGTTCTGGCCACCATCAACGACTGAAAAGCACCACCACGCCGGTGAGCGTTCTCTCGGCTGTGGAGATGAAAGAGCAAGGCATCACCACTCTCGACGGAGCGCTGACGCGCATGATGCCACAAGTGTCGATGGCCCCGTCGTCGATGGGTTCATTCCTTCGCCTGAACGGACTGTCGGGCAAATACATCCTCATCCTCATCAACGGTCAGAAAATGACGGGCGACATTTCCAACAACCTCGACCTGAACCGTATCAACATGAGCCGCGTGAAGCGTATCGAAGTGCTCGATGGCGCGGCCTCGTCGCTCTATGGCAGCGATGCCATTGCTGGCGTCATCAACATCATCACCGACCAACCGACGTCTGAACTCATCAGCGTCACCAGCAATACCCGCCTTTCTGGCAAAGGCCAACTGACCGAGTCGGTCAATCTCGACATCTTTACCCACGGATTCGGTTCCTACACCACCTATACGCGCGACCAAGCTGACAGCTACCAGACCACCGACCTGGAATACGTGAAAGGCTCGGACACGGAAACGCAAAAGACCATCGCCCCGCTCTTTACGGGCTATCGGTCGGACATCTTTTCGCAGAAATTCACCTACTCACCCATGCGTCAGCTGGCGCTGAATGCGGGGTTCGACTATTCATATAAAATCACCGACCGCCCTGAAACCCGTGCAGACATCACGGGCGGAACAGACTACGAGATGCGCTACAAAGGCCTGCGCTGGAACGTGGGCGGCATCTATAAGTTTACGGACCGCAATTCCCTGCAGGCATCGTTCACCACCGACCGCTTCCGCTATGGAAAGGAGTACGACGTGGAGACCAAGAACAATGCCATTGGCGACTATGTGCAGTCGAAGAAACAACGCGCCCATGAGGCCGATGTCAAAGCCATCCTCGGTCTGATGAAGGGCGGCACCACCATCGTGGGCATGAACTGGCGACAGGACTTCCTGCGCGCCACTTCGGGCAATATCGACGAGAATGCACAGACTTTCGCCGCCTATGCCCAGCACGATGCCAAATATGCTGTGGGTAATGGTTTTGCCGCTTTCACTTTAGGCCTGCGCTTCACCCACCACGAGACCTTTGGCAACCACCTTACGCCTAAGGCCACGCTGATGTATGCGCCAGGAAATTTCCGTCTGCGTGCCACCTATTCGGCAGGCTTCCGCGCACCAGGACTCGATGAGTTGTTCTATCATTATTTCTCCGTGAACCGCGGAAAACCGCAGATTATTTTTGGCAACCAAGACCTGAAACCTGAGAAGAGCCACTATTTCGCACTCAATGCGGAGTATCGGTCGGACTTCTTCTCTGTCGGGCTGACGGGCTTCATCAACCGTCTGAACGATATGGTGGTGCGCAAAGACATTGATGTGGATGCGGCGAAGCTCACCATGTTGCAGAACGAGTTTTCTGAAATGACCGCCGATGAGGCTCAGAAACTCCTGCGCTATTCGCTCTATCAGAACGACGACAGAGGCTTGGTGAAGGGACTGCAGGTGAATTTCTCGGCCAATCTGTTCAAAGGGTTCAACCTTTCCGGCCATTATGCCTGCACCTATGCTCGCAGCAAGAGCGGCGACACTTGGACCGTGCTGGAGCGGAGCATCCGCAACGCAGCCACCCTTGCCGCCAACTATCACCATTCGTGGCGAGGCTATGGACTGAATGTCAACCTGAACGGTCGTCTGCAGTCGAAGACCTACTACACCTCTTATGAGAACGCTCCAGGTTTTGGCATCTGGAACCTGCTCACCACACATACCTTCGAAATGGTGAAATGGGCACTCGTCGAACCCAGTCTGGGTGTGGAGAATATCTTCGACCGTGTAGACAGCCGCATCGACTCCGCCAACCGTAAGTATGCCCTCTATTCGCCTGGCCGCATGCTGGTGGTGGGGCTGAAAGTGAAATTCATGTAAAACGAAAGAATATGGGAAAAATCATCGTGGCCGGCATCGGACCCGGAAGCCGTGAAGACATTACACCCGCTGTGTTGGAAGCCGTTCAGCAGGCCGATTACATCGTGGGCTATAAATACTATTTTCAGTTCATCCAACCTTATGTGAAGGAGGGGTGCGAGTGTATCGACACGGGCATGAAAAAGGAGCGCGAGCGGGCGGAGCAGGCTTTCGCCTTAGCTGAGGAGGGCAAGACCGTGGTGGTCATCTCCTCGGGCGATGCTTCCATCTACGGCATGTCGCCGCTCATCTATGAGATGAAAGGCGAGCGGCAAAGTCAGGTCGAGGTGGAGTCGTTGCCTGGTATCTCCGCCTTCCAGAAGGCAGCCTCACTCCTGGGTGCCCCCATCGGCCACGATACTTGCATCATCTCGCTCTCCGACCTGATGACACCGTGGGAGGTCATCGAGCGGCGCATCCGTGCGGCGGCCGTCGGCGATTTCGTCACCGCCATCTACAACCCCAAGTCGCATGGGCGCTATTGGCAGCTCTATCGTCTGCAGGAGCTATTCTTGAAGAAACGGAGCGCCGACACTCCTGTGGGCTATGTGCGTCAGGCAGGGCGCGAGGAACAGGAAGTGAAATTGACCACGCTGGGAGTCTTCGACCCTGAAGACGTTGATATGTTCACCATCATCATCATTGGCAACTCGCAGTCGTATCTCGCTGATGGGAAGATGATTACGCCGAGAGGGTACGGCCTCACCCCTAATACGAGGGGAAGCCTCACCCCTAACCCCTCTCCAAAGGGAGAGGGGCATGAATACCTTCAGGTGCAGGAAACAACCGCCAATCATATTACGCCCCTCTCCCTTCGGAGAGGGGTTGGGGGTGAGGCTTCCCTCCTTCGGAGAGGGGTTGGGGGTGAGGCTTCCCTCCCTCGGAGAGGGAATGGGGTTGAAGCCTTTCTTGGCCAGAGTATCATGATGGAGTCGTTCCGCACCATAGCTGGCGAGCTTCGCCACAAGGACTGGCCCCTCGACCACAAATGGGCATTGCTCCACGCCATCCATACCACCGCCGACTTCGATATGGAGAACATTCTCTATACCGACCCTCTGGCTGTAGAGACAATATATAATAAGGTGAAGAGTGGCGAGCTGAAGACTATCGTCACGGACGTGACGATGGCTTTGAGCGGCATTCGCAAGGGGGCTTTGGCTCGCTTGGGCATCGAGGCGAAATGCTATCTTGGTGACCCACGTGTGGCAGAGATGGTGGCTTCCTCTCGAGAGAAGGGTGGCGAGGGCATCACCCGCACACAGGCAGGCATTCGTCTGGCCGTAGAGGAACATCCTGATGCACTCTTCGCCTTCGGCAATGCGCCGACGGCCCTCATGGAGCTCTGCGACTTGATTCGCAAGGGGAAAGCCCATCCGGCGGGCATCATAGCCGCTCCTGTGGGGTTCGTGCATGTCCGCGAGTCGAAACACATGGTGAAACCTTTCAAGCAGATTCCGAAAATCATCGTTGAAGGGCGCAAGGGCGGGTCAAATCTTGCCGCAACGCTCTGCAATGCCGTCCTCACTTTCGACGATGCCGAGCAACTGCGCCCAGGTCGGGACCTTTGATGTTTCCTGAAGTTGGTGATCAAGGTGGCAAAATATATGACCAAAAATTAAAGGAATAGAACGAACAATATGCAGCGATTCTTTGTTATAGGCATTACAGACCAACCCAACCCATGGTTTCCGCCCGAGGTGTTGGAGGTGATCAAGGATGGGAAGGTGTTCTCAGGCGGCAAGCGCCATCATGAGATAGTGGCACCGCTGCTGCCCGAAGGGGCGGAGTGGATAGACATCACCGTACCCCTTGATAGCGTCTTCTCCCGATACGCCGCTTGTCCTACAGAGAGCATCATCGTCTTCGCCAGTGGCGACCCGTTGTTCTTTGGTTTTGCCAACACCATCAAGCGCAAGATGCCTGAGGCTGAGATTGCGGTTTATCCATCGTTCAACTCCCTGCAGCTCTTGGCCCACCGACTGGTGATGCCCTATCACGACCTGCGCATCGTGTCGCTCACGGGGCGCCCTTGGATGGAGTTCGACCGCGCCCTGATAGAGCGTGCTCCCAAAATCGGAGTGCTGACCGACCGCGAACATACGCCGGCTGCCATCGCCCAGCGCATGATGGACTATGGCTATACTTATTATCAGATGTACGTTGGCGAGCATCTGGGCAATCCTTCGCGCGAGAAGGTGTCGAAACTGACGCTTGAAGAAGCAACCAACGGCGAATATGAAATGCCTAACTGTCTGATTTTGAATGGCTGTGGCGACATGTCCCCAAGACACTTCGGCATTTCGGAGAAGGCTTTTGCCCTGCTCGACGGTCGCGAGAAGATGATCACCAAGGCGCCTATTCGTCTGCTCACCCTTTCTGCCTTGGAACTGCAGAACAAGCATTCGTTTTGGGACATCGGCTTCTGCACGGGCAGTGTTTCCATAGAGGCGCGATTGTTGTTTCCGCACCTTCGCATCACCGCCTTCGAGATTCGTGAAGAAGGTAGGCAGCTGATGCTGACCAACAGTCGACGCTTTGGCGCGCCCGGCATAGAGACCGTCATTGGCGATTTCCTCTCTCTTCCCTTCTCTCAGACACTAAAACCTGATGCCATCTTCATTGGCGGTCATGGAGGCCGTCTGCCTGAAATGATGCGCAAGGCCATCGACTGGCTGCTCCTAGGTGGAGTCATCGTCTACAACTGCGTGTCGCCCGATGCCGTCACCGACCCGCGCATCCGTACCGATAGCCGTCAGTTGTTCGAGCAGACAGCCCGTGAGTGTGGGCTGCGTCTGGAGCCTGCGCTTCACGTAGCCGTCAACGATCATCATCCCATCGACATATTGAAAGCAAGAAAGCGATGAAAACAGCCATCATACAAGTGAACGAAAGTAGTCGGCGCGTGGCCGACATCGTGAGACAGGAAACCCGTGGAACGCTCCTTCCCCGTCAGGAAGTAGTGGCCCAATGGAGCCAGTTCGACGCCTTTGTCTTCATCGGAGCCCTTGGCATCTGCGTGCGCACCATCGCCCCTTGCGTGGACGATAAGCACACCGACCCTGCCGTCGTCTGCATCGACTCTACGGGAAAGCATGTCGTTGCCGTGCTCAGCGGTCATGTGGGGGGTGCCAACGACCTGGCCCGACGGTTGGCGGCAGCATTGGGCGTAACCCCTGTCATCACCACACAGAGCGACAATCAGGGCCTATGGCCGCTGGATACTTTGGCGAAGCGCTTCGGGTGGACGGTCGCTGCAACAAAACTAATCAGTTCCCCTCCTACAGGAGGGGTTAGGGGAGGTCAATCAGCTCCTTCTCCCTCTCTCAACCCGGCCATTTTCGCTTTCGTAAACCAAGAGCCTACAGCCCTGCTCCTCGACATTTGTGACGAAGGAACTGACTACTTGAAGTCATCATTGCCCTCGCATGTCACCATCGTCGACAACGTTGAGTGCATCACCCCGGAACGCTTCAAACTGGCCATCATCGTGTCGCCTAAAACTTATGGCGAGATAGAAGGTGTGCGCACCCTCCAATACATCCCACGTGTGCTGACGCTTGGTCTGGGCTTGGCTCATCAGGCGGGACCTGTCGAGGAAGTCATCAGTCAGATAGCCAGTCAGCTTGCAGCCCACGGCTATTCCCTCACGGCGGTTCACGACGTAGCCACCATCGACGTGAAGGCCGACGAACCCGTTGTCGGGCACCTCCGGCAAGAGGGGTATCCTGTGCGTTTCTTTACCGCAGAACAGCTCTGCGAAGTGGACGTTCCTACGCCCAGCACCACCGTGGAAAAGCATGTGGGCACACCCAGCGTGTGTGAAGCGGCAGCCCTCCTCGCCGCTGATGGTGGACGACTTTTGCTCCCCAAGCAAAAGGGAGCCAACTATACCGTCGCCCTATCCCTCTCCTCGCAATACGATTCTCATGCCTCGTGCCTTGCATCTTCCACAACGAATCATCCCCACATCGAAATCGTAGGTGCCGGTCCTGGCGACCCAGACCTCATCAGTGTGCGGGGTCGCAGGATGCTGCAACAGGCCGACTTGATACTGTATGCCGGCTCTTTGGTGCCGGAGGAGCTTACCCAGTGCCATAAGCCGGGCGCTGTGGTGCGCAGTTCAGCAGGCATGAATCTGGAGGAGCAATGCGCCCTGATGAAGGAGTTCTACGACCAAGGCCGTTTCATTGTACGTCTGCACACGGGCGATCCCTGCATTTTTGGAGCCATTCAGGAACAGATGGCCTTTTTCGACAAACATGGCATGAAGTATCACATCACGCCAGGCATCTCCTCGTTCCTTGCCGCCGCCGCTGAGTTGCGCAGCCAGTTCACCATTCCTGAGCGGTGCCAGACCATCATCCTCACCCGTGGGGAAGGGCGCACCCCTATGCCCGAAAAGGAACAGCTCCACCTCTTGGCCCGCAGCCAGAGCACGATGTGCATCTTCCTCAGCGCCGCCATTGTCGACGATGTGCAGCGTGAACTGCTCAAGGAATACCCAGAAGAAACTCCCGTTGCCGCCTGCTATCACCTGACGTGGCCCGACCAGCGCATCTATCGCGGGCAGCTGAAAGACCTCGCCCGCATCGTGCACGACAACCACCTGACGCTCACCACTATGCTCGTCGTGGGGGAGGCCATCGACAATCGACACGGACTCTCAGAACTCTACAATGCCCACTTCACCCATCTGTTCCGAAACGGACAGGAATAGAACGTCCGCAGCTGCCTTCCGTGAAACTCAGAGACATCAGTTGGCGCGAATAGAGATATCGTTTGATTCACTTAGAGATATCAGTTGGCGCGCTCTTAGATATTGGATGAAAACCTCTTAGCTATTGAATGTCACGCCCCCCTCTTGAAAGACACAATATATGATAACAGGGATGGAAAATGATAATTATTTATAAATGTGGGCGCGTTTGCATGGGATAAAGGGGAAAAAGAGGTAAATTTGCAAACGAATATGTTAAAGTACGCACGTAGCATCCTGCTGGCGGCCTGTCTGTTTGTGGCCGCTGTGGCAGTGGCACAGGGCAATAAGCGTGGCCATGTGAAGCCTGAAGACATGAAGGTGGACATGGACAACCCTACGTTTGTGCCTATGGTGAAGGTGAGCAAGACGCTCTACGAGGGCGACAGCATCCAGTATGTGGAGCTCAACAACATCTACGTGTCGGAAGAGCCCGTGTTCAAGAACGAGAAGCAGCGCCAGGCCTACAACCGCCTGGTCTACAACGTGAAGAAGGTGCTCCCCATCGCCAAGGAGGTGAACAAGATCATCGTCGAGACGGGCGCTTATCTGGAAACGCTGCCCAACGAGAAAGCCCGCAAAGAGCACATGAAGCGCGTTGAGGCCAACCTGAAGGAGGAATATGGGCCGCGGATGAAGAAACTGACCTACTCTCAGGGCAAACTGCTCATCAAGCTGGTCTATCGCGAGTGCGACAGCTCGTCGTATGAACTCATCCAAGCCTTCATGGGACCTGTCAAGGCCGGCATCTGGCAGGCCTTCGCCTGGGCATTCGGTGCTTCGCTGATGAAGAAATACGATGCGCAGGGCGTGGACCGACTCACCGAACGAATCGTTCTGCAGGTGGAGGCAGGGCAACTGTGAGGAAGAATTTGAAAATTAGAAAATTAAAGAATTAGAAAATTAGAGAATTATAAGATTCGGAAATCAGAAAAGTTGAAAAATCAAAATATCATTATGAATTACTTAGACAGAAACGAATTTAATTTTGAGCCGTCGGAACTGGTGAAGGAAACCATCCGCAACTTCGACATCGGCAAGTTGGCGTTCTATACACGTATCTACGACGAGGGGAAGAAAAGCATCTTTTCGGTTTTCCTCAGCGAACTTTACGACATCCCCGAGAGCCAGGTGCTCTTAGGCTATGGAGCCGAGGACTTGCTGAAAAAGGCCGCCCACTACTTCCTGACAATGAGTCATTCGAAGAAGATGCTCATCCCGAAGTTCTCGTGGTGGTACTATAGCAGCATCGCTTCAGAGGTGGATGGCGAGGCCATTCAATATCCTGTCTATGAAGAGGGGAATACCTACCGCTACGACTTCAATGCCCTGCTGGCAATGGTGAATGAGCACAATCCAGCCATTCTCTTGGTGGCTTCGCCCAACAACCCCACGGGCAATGCCCTGACAACCGACGAGATGGAGCGCCTCGTGGCCGACATTCCCCAGAGCACCATCGTCGTCGTGGATGAAGCCTACGCCTCGTTTGTGTCGAACGATGCCTCGTATATCCGCCACTTGGTGGAGACCCATCCCAACATCATCGTCTGCCGCACGCTCAGCAAGTTCTACGGACTGCCCGGACTGCGCATGGGCTTCGGCTTCATCGGCAAGGGTGAGGTGATGGAGCGCTTCGCCCGCTATGCCAACATGTATCTTGGCTACGACCGTCTGTCGGAGGAGGTGGCCATTGCCGCCCTGAAGAGCGACGACCACTACCGCGAGGTGGCCCGTGTGATGCAGGAGGCCCGCGATATGTATACCCGTGAGCTGGGTCAGCTGCCGGGCTTCAAGGTGTATAAGAGTCTGGCCAACTTCATTCTCATCAAGTATCCCATCCGCCTGAAAGCGGCTCTCCAGGAGGCTTTCAAGGCGCAAGACTACAAAGTGAAGTTCATGAACGAACCCGACATCAATGAGCACATGCGCATCACCTTGGGACGCAGAGAGCAGAATCGCACGGTCTGCGACACCATTCTTTCAGTAGTTCGTGAAGGGAATTAACCCCATTAAACCCTTAGAATAATGATCGCAGTGATATTGGCGGCAGGTGTCGCCTCGAGGTTAAGACCGCTGACCGACGAGAGACCGAAATGTTTGTTGGAAGTGGGAGGCCGCACCCTTTTGCAGCGCACCTTCGATGCTTTGATGGCCGCAGGCATCCGTGATTATGTCGTCGTGACCGGCTATCGGGGCGAGATGATCAGAGAGTTTCTGACCGACCATTACGACATCATGCCCGTGTCGTTCCTCCCCTCGGAGGATAGGGCAACGGTGTGTTTCGTGAACAATCCCGACTACGCCACGACCAACAACATCTACTCGCTCTGGCTGACGCGCCCCTACGTCAGCGGTATGGACTTTCTGCTCTTGGACAGCGACATCCTGTTCGACCCGAAAGTGGTGGAAAAGGTGCTGCAGACCGAAGGCAACGTGCTGGCCCTGAACCGCCACGAACTGGGCGAAGAAGAAATCAAGGTGATTACCGACGAAGAAGGCAGGGTGACAGAGCTCAGCAAGACTTGCTCCATCGAAAAGGCTATCGGCGAGAGCATCGGCATCGAGAAAATCATGGCCGACTACTCGATGGCCCTCTTCCAGGAGCTGAAGCTGATGATCAACGGCGAGAAGCAGGTCGACGTGTTCTACGAACGTGCCTTCGAGCGCCTCATCCCGCAGGGACATCATTTTGGCGTAGTCGATACCACGGAATACTTCTCGATAGAGCTCGATACGGTGGACGACTTCCAAAACGCGCAAAAACTCATCCCGAAAGAGCTTTTCTGAAATGGTAGACTACGACTATCTCATAGCAGGCGCAGGCCTCTTCGGGGCTACCTTTGCCTATCAGGCAGCACAAAAGGGGCTCCGTTGCCTGGTGGTCGACCGCCGGCCACACGTCGGGGGCAATGTCTATTGCCGTGAGGTAGGGGGCATTCATGTGCATGAATATGGAGCCCACATCTTCCATACCAACAGTAGTGAGGTGTGGCGGTTTGTCAATCGCATCGTGCCTTTCAACCGTTACACCAACTCGCCCGTGGCCAACTATCGCGGCAAGCTTTACAACCTGCCGTTCAACATGAACACCTTCTACCAGATGTGGGGGGTCACCACTCCTGAGGAGGCTCAGCGGAAGATCGACGAACAGCGGCAAGACGCCATCAGGGCTATGCACGAAGCGGGTGTCAGCGAGCCTCGCAACCTCGAAGAGCAGGCCTTGCTGCTCATCGGGCGCGACATCTACGAGCGGCTCATCAAGGGCTACACAGAGAAACAGTGGGGGCGGCCGTGCACAGAATTGCCAGCCTTCATCATCCGCAGACTGCCCGTACGGCTGGTGTTCGACAATAATTATTTCAATGATGCCCACCAAGGAATACCCATCGGTGGCTATAACTTGCTCATCGACGGGCTCCTTCAGCAGGCCGATGTTCTCACCCATATTGATTTCTTGAAGTGCCGCCGCACCTGGGATGCTGCATCCCAGACTTACCACGTCAGCGGCCAGCAGCTCGACATCGTGTGTCGAAAGATTGTGTTCACGGGTTGCATCGACGAGTATTTCAACTACCAGTTAGGGCCGTTGGAATATCGCACCGTGAGATTCGAGCACACCACATTGCCTTGTCCCAACCATCAGGGTAATGCTGTGCTGAACTATACTGAGGCCGAAGTGCCCTATACGCGCAGCATCGAGCATAAGCATTTTGAATGCTTCGGACAGGCAGTCTACGATATCCCCCATACAGTTGTTTCACGAGAATACGCCACTGAGTGGAAGCCTGGCATCGAACCCTACTACCCCGTCAACGACGAGCGAAACAGCTTGTTATATAATAGGTATAAGGCTTTGGCCGAACGAGAGCCGAACGTCATCTTTGGCGGGCGCCTCGCTGAATATCGCTACTACGATATGGCCCCCATCGTGGAGAAGGTACTCCAGATGGAAGTCTGACCTCTCACTCCTCTCTCCTCTCTCCTCAAAAACATCCCCACAATCATGCGAATCGTTCTTTTCTGCGAAAACAAATATGCCATCGACATCCTCATGCCCTTGCAGGAGGAGGCTCGTCGGGAAGGTGGCCACGAAGTATTATGGTATGTCCATAAGAAAAGGATTCCTGATTTCCCGCTCAAGGATCAGGTGAGTTGGACAAACAGTATGCAAGAGACCTACGACTTTCAGCCGGAGGCCATCTTCGTCCCCGGTAACATCGTGCCTTACTATCTGCCTGGCGTGAAGATAGAGGTGTTTCATGGATATGCCGCAGAGAAGAAAGACCATTGGGTGATACGACGCTATATCGACACCTACTTCACGCAGGGGCCGTTTTTTACACGCGGCTTTGAGCAACTGGCCAAGAAATACAACGACTTCGAGGTGCTGGAGACGGGATGGCCACGACAGGATTGGATTTACCGCAACTTGCATACCTACGACGATGAGCGCGAACAGTTGCTGCGGCAGAGTGGCAAGAAGCGCATCGTCTTGTATGCGCCCACCTTCTCGCCGTCGCTCACCTCTATGCCTTACATGAAGGAGGCGCTGGCTCAATTGGCCGAAGAGCGCGATGCCCTCGTACTCATCAAGTTCCATCCACTGGCCGCCCAGCAGTACATCGACGAGTACAGGCAGTTGGCAAAAGAGCACGACAACGTCCACTGGGTAGACGACTACTCCGTGACACGATACATGCTGATGGCCGACCTGATGATCAGCGACACCTCTTCTACCATCTACGAGTTCCTGCTCTTAGACAAGCCCGTCATCACCCTGCGGGCAGTGGCCAAGGACCTTTACTGGAAAAACATCGACGACCCAACCCAGTTGCTCGAAGCCTACGATGAAGTGGTGACGACAGACAGCATGAAGCAACAGCGCCAGTGGGTCATTCAAAACTACGATCCTTATCTCGACGGACAGGTGGCCCACCGTATGCTGGAGGGCGCACGCGACTATATTCGTCGGCATGGGGTGCCCACTCACCGCAAACTGAACCTCTGGCGCAAGTACACCAGTATCAAGACCTTCGGTCGTGTGCAGCGTAATTCCATTGCGCCGACCCCTCCCCTCCCTGCCATATGGGAAAAGGAAAAGGAACTGCTGCGTGCCTTGCTCGACGTCTGCCAGCGACATCATTTGCGCGTATGGGCAGATGGCGGAACGCTCCTTGGTGCTGTGCGCCACAAGGGTTTTATCCCCTGGGACGACGACATAGACGTCTGCATGCCGCGAGAGGATTACGACCGACTGCTGCAGTTGGGCCACGAGTTCTCGTCGCCGTTCTTTCTCCAGTCGGCCTATTCTGATGTCGACTATCATCACGGACATGCCCAGTTGCGCAACAGTCTGACGGCGGCCATCCGACCTTCCGACTGCTTCCAACCCTACAATCAGGGCATCTTCATCGACATCTTCGTCCTCGACGGAGTTCCCGACAACGATGAAGAGCGAAAGGCGCTTGCACGCTCCAGCCGCAAGACCCTGCGCTTCTTGAAGGCAAAGAATACTCATATCTTGGCATCAGGGCGGTTGGGATTGGTATTCCGCAAGTTGAAAAGCCGCATCGCAGTAAGGAAACGGGGGTGGCAAACCATCTATCGCGAGATGGAAGACCGGCTCAGGGCTCATCCCTTCGACCAAAGCCGCATGGTCGCAGAACTCTCGTTCAGTGGCGACGATATCCTGTTAGATCGGCATATCTTCGATGATACTGTGTGGCTTGACTTCGACGATATGAAAGTCCCCGCTCCCGTAGGCTACGATGAACTGCTGCGCACACAATACGGCGACTACATGACCCCCGTCAAGCAGCCTAACTATCATGGCACACTCGTATTCGACACCCAGCAAAGCTATACACAACTGCTGCCGCAAGTGCGCAACGACTACCGCCGTTCGGCCTTCAAACGTCTTTGGAAAAAACTCATCTCTTAACTTTCACCCACCCTATGAATTATTTCATCCAGATAAAAAGTCCCAACAAGGCCAAGAACGATATCGACGTCCTCTTCCACGAGATGGGGTACACCAATCTTACACCCCATAACGAGCGTGGAGGAGCCATCGGTCGATTCTTCTTCCGACTTGCCGCCGTAGGCAGAATACTCACAACGCTCCACAAGGGCGATACCCTCTGCCTGCAATACCCCATGAAGAAGTTCTACACCATTGCCTGTAAGCTCGCGCACGTCAAGAAGGCAAGGGTGGTCACCATCGTCCATGACCTTGGAGCCTTCAGACGACATAAGCTGACGGTTGAGCAAGAGAACCGACGGTTGTCTAATACCGACTTCCTGATTGTCCACAACCAGAAAATGCAGGATCATCTCATAGCACATGGGTTCCAGCACCCCATCTTCTGTCTCGACATCTTCGACTTCCTCACAGCCTCTCAACCCTCTCCGCTCCCCGCTCCTTGCTCCTCGCTCCCCACTCCCCCAGTCCGCGTCGTCTATGCCGGCAATCTGGCGCGCTGGCGCAACGAGTTCCTCTACCATCTCGACGAGGAGATGGGACAATGGACGCTCGATGTCTATGGGAAAGGATTCGACGACGCCTCCAACCACAATCCCAATTTGCACTATCATGGCTCCCTGCCACCCGACGATTTCGTCGCACAAGTGAATGCTGACTTCGGCCTCGTATGGGACGGCAGTTCACTCGACGAATGCGACGGAGAGTGGGGGCGATACCTACTCATCAACAATCCGCATAAGACCTCCTTCTATCTCAGGGCAGGTATTCCCGTCATCGTCTGGGCGGAGGCCGCAATGGCTCCTTTCGTCTTGAAAGAGGGCATAGGCATTGCCATCCATTCTATACGCGAACTGAAGGAAATCCTGCCCGCGATGACGTCAGAAACCTATGCACGACTGAAAATGAATGCCATGAAATTCTCGGAAAAGTTAGGAAGTGGCTATTACACACGCCGCGCCTTCGAGGCAGCAAATAATAAGGGTGAGAAGTGAGGGGGGCAAAGGTGACTGAACCCACTCACAATTCTAATTTGAATTTGATTCGGTGCTTCTTGCCGAATCGTTTCCAGAAGGCAGAGCGAGCTTTCAAGGCGATACGCTCCGCCTCATCAGTATCGAATCCACGTTTCTCGGCATAGTGTCTCACCACCAGTTGAAAGAAGCGCTTGGGACCCCACAGTCTGCAGAGGTTCCTGCATCCCTTCTCCATGCTCACCTGTCCAAAAAACATCCGATTGATGTCCACCACAGAGAAGAGATAGCGTTCGTCTTTTCCCTCAGCTCCTTCCTCTTTCATCCATAAAATATTCCCAGGTGAATAATCGCGGTGCATGACTCCCTCTTCGTGCATGTGAGCCGTGTAGTCAGCAAAAGCCGCAGCCAGTTCCTCGTACGTTCCCTCCTCGGCGTTCCCCATCTCGTACATGGTGTGGGGAAATGGACACTGCAGGGTTATGAGGTAGCTTTCGCGCAGCAGTCCCAGGCATCGCTTCTCAATGTATGCCAAGGGTTCAGGTGTTTCGATGTGTCGTGAGAGCAGTCGTTCCGGGTATTCAAAGGCTCGCTGGCCCTTGGGTTTTCTTAGGCCGGTGGAATAGACGATGGCGTTGAAGGCTCGTGGCGGGTGATAGCGCTTCACGTTAATGAGCTTCCCTTCGGGCATTTTCATCACTTTGATTTCATTCCTGCCAGTATAGATGGTTTCGCCCTCAAAGTCGAATCGCTCCGGAATACCTGCGAGATATTCTGCGTAAGCTTGATATTTTTCGTTTACGACCATCATATTTCAATCCTTTATTATTCAATTCTCAGTCTTCGCCTCTCGCTGTCGTTTCCATCGGTTATGTGTCCACAGATAGTATTGTGGTGCGCGGCGGATGCTCTTCTCCAGCATCTGGAAATAGGTTCGGGTCAGTTCATACTCCTCTAACTGCTCAGGGTGCTGCGTAATTGGCCGTATCGTGCAGATATACTTGCCACGCTGTGCACGGTCCATGTCGACATAGAATACGGCGTGGCGCATCTTGCGGATGATGCGCTCAGAACCGGTGAAGACAGGTGTGTCGTGGTTCAGGAATGGCAGCCACAAGTGGATGTTCTCCCATCTCGGACCTTGGTCGGCAATGTATCCGAACAACGACATGCGTCCTTCTTGCTTCAGCTGCACCAATTTCCGAAGGATGTCTTTGCGCGAAACGCAGGTGCCATATTTCTTCTGACGTATCGTCAGGAACAGACGGTCCATCGCATCGTTGCGCAGCGGCTTGTAAATCAGCCCCATCACTGCCCGACTCTCTCTCCTCGAACTCTCTCCCCCTTCTTCCGGTTCTACTCCCCACCGCTTCATTCCCAAAGCAGTCGCAGAGAGGTATTCCCAATTGCAATAGTGTCCAAGCAACCAGGCACAAGGTTGTCCGTTGTCGAGGCATTGTTCCACCGCTTCAGTGCCACGAAACTCGAGGTGGCGCACAAACTCATGGTCGCTGACTGTAAGCAATTTTATCGTCTCTACGGCGTAGTCGCACAGCCAATGGTAGAATTTCTGCTCAATGCTGACGATTTCATGGATACTTTTCTCAGGAAACGATGTGGTGAGATTCTTGCGCACAATGCCCCGTCTGTACCTCACCACATAATAGACAATCAGGTACAGAAAGTCACTCAACCCATACAGCATCCTGTAGGGTAGCAGCGAAATGAGCCACGCCAGGCCGTAAAGCAGGTAGTACGTCATATCACCCAGTCGCTCATGGTAGCGCAGACCGCCTTGATATAGTCCTTCCGTTTGGTCACACGCTCATGGAATACCTCCTGGCATTGACGCACCACCTCATCGGGGAAGGAGTCACTCAGCGACAGCCATGAGAAGTTGCGAACGCAGCCCACGACTTCAATCTGTGCGATGCGATGGGCCAACTCATCCGATGTAGCCCCCTCGAAATAGTGTCCTATCATGCGTTGCCATACGTCCTTGGCATATTCCTCTGGAAGGCCGATGATCTGTTCATAGTCGCCCACAAGTGCCATCATGGCTGAATACGAGTGCCCAAGGTCGATGATGGGGTGGCCGTAGCCCACCTCACCCATGTCGATGAGCATCAGTTCGTCGCCCTGCACCATCGCGTTCTTCGTCTGCAGGTCGCAGTGCAGCAGCCGGTTGCCCTGAGGAATGGCATTGACAATCTCCATCAGCAGGTCGATTGAAGCTGTGTCGAAATAGCGGCCGATATGCCTGATAGCCGACTCCTCACGCACCATCGCACTGGGGATGTTGCCTCCTTGGGGCACTTCAATGCTATGAAGCTGACGAAACAGGTGGGCGTATTTCACGGCAAACTCCTCCATACGCTCTGGCTCACGCTTGATACAAGCGCTCAGTGTGTCGGCATTCAGTAGTTCGTACACCAGTCCATACTGGCTGCCCACACGCACGATGTCGAACGAGATGGCGGTAGGCATGCCCAGGACAAATGCTTCCTTTGCCATCGTGATTTCCAGTCTTACCTCCTCGATGGTCGTTCCTTCGCGGAATACCTTGATGATGGTGTCGTCGTCGATACGGTAGACGACGCCCACACCACCGCGGCCTATCACCTGGCAGCCTTCGATACTCATTCGCCGCAGTGCCTTCTCGATGTGCATAATCTTCACAAAGCCCGTCATCTCAAACACCGGCCATACCTCCTGGCTGACTTCCACTACGCGGAAGTCCTTGTAGCGTTTCGCCAATCCAAGCAAGATGCGAAGACCAGAACTCGAGATATAGCTCAAGTCCGAGGCATCGCATGTCAATGACTTCACTTCGCCGCATGATGCGAGTTGGCTTTCAATCTCGGCTGTCACCATTTGGGTCGCTGCTGTGTCGAGCCTGCCTTGCAGGCGCAACACCACGTTTCCCTGGTTGTTTTCCACTATCGCTTTCATATCTTTTAGTTTTTTTGTCGTGTCACTTCATCATAAACAGCTTCGTGAAGCCAGTCATATCGAACACCGACTTCAGCTTGCTGTTTAGTCCGCGAATGAAGATACGGCTGTTCTTCAACTTCGCGTTTTTCAGAATGCCTAAGAAGATGCGTAGACCGCTCGAACAGATATACTCCAACCTTGTGCAATCGAGTATGATATCATGATCCGAGCAGTCGTTCAGCGGCTCCATGTCTTTCTCCACCTGCATGGTCGAAGCCGTGTCGAGCCTGCCGTCGAAATACATCACATAGTCGCCATTTTCTTCTCTAAATGTTGTTTTCATCTTCAAATACTATTATGATTGTCACTCATCTCTCGCCTCTCACTTCTCACTCCTCACTTCTAACTTCTTCCTCAGCGTCAGCACGTTCTTTCCCTCCACACGCTCATAGTTGATAGAGTCCATGATGCTTCTCACAAGGTGGATGCCAAGACCGCCAATCGGACGCTCCTCCAACGGAAGCGAAGTGTCTACCTCGGCCCTTACCGTCGGGTCGAAGGGTACACCCGTGTCGCTGATGGTGAACTTCAACCTCACATCGTTGGCCTGCGCCTCAATGTTCACCTCTCCCTTTGTGCCAGGCAGGTAGGCATATTTCATCACGTTCACCACAGCCTCTTCAATGGCAAGGTTCATCTGCATGGTCTCCATCTCGTCCATCTCCATCGCCGCGCACACTTCATCCACAAAGGCTGAGAGCTTCGGCACGGCCTGCACATCGTTCTCTAAGGTGAGGCTGCGCAACAGGCGCACGTCGCGCTGCTCCTTCGTATACTGAATGGCAAGCATCGTCAGGTCGTCGCTCTGCTCCGCACCGTCCACAAACGCTCCGACGCGCTCTGTCATTGCCTGCAACAACACCGTCGGTTCGGAACTCGCTGCGGCGAGGGCAGTTTTCATCACGTTCTCTTCTCCAAACTGAGCGTGATCCGCATTCTCGGCCTCCGTAAGGCCGTCGGTGTAGAGGAAAATCGTCGTATACGGACGCATCAGCCCCTCTTGTTGTGTATATTTCCAGTCTCCCATCACGCCGACTGGGATGTTTGAGTCTACTTCAAGCATCCGCGTCGCTCCGCGCTGCTCTTTCGTCGCTCCACTTTCTATCATTAAGGGTGCATCATGCCCCGCATTGCAATAGCGCAGACGGCCGGTCGGCAAATCCAGCACCCCCACAAACAGTGTCACAAACATGTTCGTGTCATTCATGTCCGACATCGATTCGTTCAGCAACTGCACAATGCGGTCGGGAGCCGACTCATGGGCCGACACCGTGCGGAACATGCTGCGCGTCACCGCCATCACCAGCGAAGCGGGAACGCCCTTTCCCGATACGTCGCCAATGCAGAAAAACAGCTTCTCGTCGCGAATATAGAAATCATATAGGTCGCCACCCACTTCCTTTGCAGGCACCAGCGAACCGTATATTTCCACATCATCGCGTTCAGGATAGGGAGGGAATGTCTTTGGCAGCATGCCCATCTGGATGCTGCTCGCAATGTGTAGCTCACTGCCAATACGCTCGTTCTCGGCATGCGACTCCTGCAGACGTTTGAATCCCCGCACCACTCGTGTGATGATGAAGGCCATCAAGGCCAGACCGGCAAGCATCATCAATGTCAGACCGCCGCTCACCTTCCGAAGGTCTTCAAACACCTCTTTGTCGCTGCATACAACGGCCATCGACCAGCCCATGCCGCCCTCCACAGGGGCGTAGAAGACATAGTTCTTGCTCCCGTTGTCATAAACCGTGGCATGACCAGTACCACCCGCCATCATACCGCGATTGATTGTGTTCACCGATGTGTCCTTGATCTCACGCGTCATCTCCTGAATGCTCCGACGCAGCACAAGGCTTTCCTCTGGGCACACCATCATTTGGCCTGTTCTCGAAATCATCAGGTTATACGACGAGGGATATATTTGTCGGGCATTGATCACGTCGCTCAACCATTCCAACGAGACATCCGCACAAATCACGCCAGCCACTTCGCCCGACGGCGAGTGGAAGGGCAGGATATACGAGCAGAGCATCATTTTTGCACCAGAGTTGTCGTAGTAGGGCTCACTCCAATAGCCGTCCTCACGACCGCTGCCCATCCTGTACCATTCCGAATCCAGATAGTTGTGCGACGACGAAGCAATCTGGCGCAACTCCATCGTGCCTTGTGAATTACGGAAAGCGTATGGCTCGTAGAGCTGACCTTTCTCTGGATAAAAGTTTGGCTCAAAGGCAAGGGCACAGCCCACCATCATCTCCGTGTTTTCCACCAGATGTCGCGCCAAGTCGTACATACCGTCTGCCGACGACAGACGTTCCTCCACCGCCCAACGCATGTTTTTGGTGGCCATCTCCACGCCCACCATCACCGTACGTATTTCCAGACTCTTCGCCCGTAGTTCGCTTTCCGCGCGATGCTGAACCTCCTCGCGGATGCCTTTGGCTGCATACCAATTCTGCACCACACTCATCAGCTCCATCAGCACGGCAGACGTGATGATGATCAACAGCGTGGAACGCGTCTGCAACGACTTGAGCCAAAGCTTCAGTTGTTTTGTTCCCCCTCCTACAGGAGGGGTTAGGGGAGGTCTACACTTCATCGGCATAAGAAATCACTGCGGCAAAGTTACAAAATATAATGCAACCCTACAAAAAAATACGCATTTTTTTGGCAACTCTCTGCTATTTCGCCTCCTTCTTTTTTCTACTTTTTCTGCCTTGCGACGCGGATGGGTTTGTAATTTGCGTCAAATTACCGCCTGATTTGCGTCAAATAACGTCGTTGTTTGCGTCAAATTGCGGGGTGATTTGCCGCAAATCACAAAGCAGGGGATAAATGGTATATGATTCCTTTGCTTTCGAATCGTTGCTCCGCTGGGCTGTGCGGCTTGGTGACCTCCCCTAACCCCTCCTGTAGCTGTAGGAGGGGGAGTAAAAGGAATCAGTCCCAGAGGTAGGGCTGGGACTGATTCTCTTGTTTCAGGCTGTCGCAGCCTGCCGGTTGGCCTTTCTCCCTGGCTGCGATGTGGGTAGAGGCTGTGAGCAAGTGGCCGCCGTGTGCAGCCACTTGTCTCACGTCAGGTTTTCTATAGTTTTTCCTATGCATACTTAAGTGACCTCCTCTAACCCCTCCTGTAGGAGGGGGACTAAAGTCTACTTGACGGCAGCCTTCATGCTCTTCGTGCCATTGGCTGTGGTGACGTTCACCACATAGACACCAGTGGGCAGACTGTTCAAGTTGTAAACACCGTCGGCAATGCGGCTGATGCGCATCATCTTGCCATCGTTGCTGTAGACCTGTACGTCGCGATAGTCGCCCTTGATGCTCAGTCGACGGCCATCAACGCTTACCTTCAGCTCACTTTTCACAGCGGTCATTCCCGTAGGAACATCCACGGTGAAGTCGATGGTCGACATCTCTGTCTTGCCTGAGGTGTAGCTGGCGATGACACCTGCGGTGTGGTCACCGTTTCTCAGATTCTGGAACAGATAACTGTTCTCGTCGGTATCAGCTACCTTCACATTGTCGAGGTAAACCTCATAAGCGCCGTCGAGGGCAGGAGCCTTGCGCGGAGCACGGGCAGGCGCCTGATAGTAGCCGTTGTTGGGCATCACGCTGGGCAGTCCGAACTCGATGTCGTCGATGATGAAGATGCGTTTCTGGTCGCTGACGCACTGGATGGCCACATACTTTGCCTCCTTCGGAACGGTCACGGAGTAGCCCTGGTAGTAGCTGTAGGCCGTGGTGTTCTCCTTCAGGGCGATGAAGCTCTCGGGCTGCATGTCGGTGGTAGAATAGAGCACGTTGAAGGTCTCCAAGTACTGATAGTCTACGCAGCGAGCCCAGAAGCGGAAGGTGAAGTCCTCCTGGAAGTGGAGTTTCGGTGTGATGATCCAGTCGTTGTTGGCCACCTCGTAGGATGCCCATGTGGTCAGCATCTTCTGTCCGGTGCGCGGCTGCAGGCCATACATATATGATGTGATGCTCGTTCCATTCTCGTCAATGGCGAGATCGCTGTAGGGATTGAACACCTGGAAGGCCATCTTGCTACCGAGGTTGGGCCAGCTGAAGCCGTAAACGGCACCTGTCTCAGCATCGTCGCCATCGATATACTGCCATCCGATGAGTCCCGGCGAGTTGACCGCGAAGTCGGGATGATCCTCGAAGCCCTCGTAGAAGTAGTCGGGATAGTTCCAGATGAAGTTCTTCTGCGTGGGCTGTCCCTCGATGTCCTCGACGATGAGGTTATAGGGCTTGACTTGAATCTCGTTGAGCGTCAGGTCGAAACTGTAGGAGTCCTCGGTAGAGAAGTCGTAGTTGGCGGCGATGGTCTCGAATCCGTCGAGCGAGATGGTGACGTCGTAGCCTGTCTTCCATACGTTCTCAATGGTCACGTTGCCTTCGTCGTCGGCTGTTGCCTCGTAGTAGTGGCGACCACCGCCATTAATCAACTGCACTTTAGCACCGAAGGCCTCGTTCTCCTCGGTATTCGTGTTCAGGTGGAAGGTCACGGTGGTGTTCATCTTGTTGCCGATAGAGTCGGCCAGCACGATGTCTGACTCCTTCTCTCCAGTGTAGACAGCCTTCACACCATAGTAGTAAGCACCGCTTTCCAGACTTGTCCAGTCGTTGTCGGTCAGCGACAGAGCCTGCGTATGGTCGGCTAAGAGCGTCCACTTCGACTCGTCGGCCTGATCGTTCGTGTTGAAGCGATAGACGTTGTAGCGCACACGCTCCTGAACACTCTTGCGCGGACCGTTGCTCATCACGGGCTCTGCCACCTCGGTAGTAACGGGCTCTGCCTGTAGCTCAATCTGGTTGTCGGTATTCTCGTGGTTAGGATAGTAGAACATCTTGGCTCCTGTGGGCTGCACGTCCTCGTCGGTCTCGAACGGAGCGGCATACGGGCGCATCATGAAGTTGTGGCGCAGGGCCTCATTCTGATTGTCGAGATAGAGGAAGGGCTGCGTCTGATAGTTGCCCGAGAAGCAGCTGGTGAGCGGTTTGAACGGATAGTTGGCAGTGTCGCCACCAGGGCCGCCGTCGATGCCGATACCAGCCCATGTGTAGTGCGAGATGGCGATGTAGTAGCCATTCGGGGCATCCACGGGAGCGGGCAGCGTGTAATGCGTCCACTCATTGTCGAGTGCCGGTACGTAAGTGTTCTCATACAGCTTGTTGCTGGTAGGCTCACCATTCTCGTCGAGGTCGAAGATGCGGAGGTAGACGCTGTAGTGCTGGCTGACCTGAGCGGTAGCACCGAGCAGGAAGTCTACACCGAACACCGTTGAAGGTGTGCGGTCGACGATACCGAACACGGCATCCGAACCGCCGATGCCACGCTCGTTGTCGATGGCAACGCCTACATAAGTTGACGGTGCGCCATCGTCGAAGCGAACCCAACGCGGGTCGTTGGCGGGCGAGCCCCATTCTACGAAGATGCTCTGTCCGTCTTCGTTCTCGGTGGCATTGACAAAGCGCGGAGCCTTGATATTGTCCTCCATCTGGAGGTCGAGCGTCAGGTCAGCTGTCAGTTCGAAACTCTGCTGCAGCGTCACGTACTTGTTCTTCGTCACGCTGATGCTGTAATAGCTGCTCTCGAACATGTCGGCAATCTCGAACGTACCATCCTCGGCCGTCGTGGTGGTATAGGTGTTATAGCCTGTCACCTCGATATCGGCATTGATAATCGGGTCGCCAGCCACGTCCTTCACGGTACCTGTCAGCGTGTGCTTGGGCAGAGCCGTCATCGTTACGTCCATCGTGGTGGTTTCTAACGATGCGACTGTAGCCGTCACCGTCTGGTTCTCATAGCCCAAAGCCTGAACGTCTACATTGTATTCGCCTGCGGGCAGGTAGTTCAGGATATACTTACCCTGAGCATCGGTCTTGGCATTGAACTGTCCACCATTGATCAAGAGGAGGGCTTCCTCAATGGGTTCGCCTGCCTCGTTCTTCACTACGCCGGCGATATAGCCGTCGGTGTCTTCCGTGATCTGCACGTTCTCGAGATAGACGCCATAGCCCGTAGCCTCGTAGCTGCGATAGTAGAAGCCCACATGATAGGTAGAGTCCTTGTCCACCACAGGCAGATTAGCACGGAGCGAGTATTTCTGCTTGTCGGCAGTCGGCGTGATGTGGAACTCGGTGACGCTGTCCTGAGCGGCCAGTTCGGTGCTCTTGGCAAACGTGATGTCGAGGAGTTCCGGCACATTCTTCGTGTTCATTGTAGCGTCGAAGGTCAGCTTGTAGTGCTTGCCAGCCTCGAAGAATATATAAGGAGACACCAGCAGGTCGGCAGCTGCCATGTTGTCGTACTGATAAGAAACGTACGCGCAAGGACGATAGAGCGGCCAGTACTCGCTATAGGACCAACTGTAGCCATTGCCGTTGAGGTCGTAGCTCTTCCAGAGGCTGAACTGGTTCTGGTCAGCAAAGCCGATGGTGGCGGGGATGGTGAATGCCGGACCCACCATCACGGCTGCCGTAGAAGCCTTGTCGCTGTCGTAGCCACCTGCATGAGCCACGATGTCGTAGCTATAGTAACCGATGGCAGGCACGGTCTCGTCGGTGAATTCCGTTGCGGTGATGCCCTCAGCCACCTTCACATTGTCGGGCTGGCGCGTAACGTCGTAGGTCAGGTCGTTGGTGTCAATCCACGACTTATACTTACCCTCTGTAGGAGCCGACCAAGCGATGTTGGCATTGGCACCATCGGGCGTAGCCACGAGGTTGCTCACCGGCATCGGGTCGCCCGGGCCTACGTAGAGCGTCACGCTGGCACGGTCGCCCTGACCGGCACTGTTGAAGCCCGACAGGCGATAGCTGTAGTTGCCACGCTCAGGAATATCGGTGTCTGTCCACGTCTCATGACCGCCAATCTCCGGATTGTTGACGGTGTGAACGAGTTCACCGTTGCGATAGATTTCGATGCGGTCGAGCTCTTCCAGCGTACCGCCACGGGCATAAGTCTTGGCGGGGTTGTCCCACTCGAGCGTCACGCTCAAGGCACCGTTCTCACCACGCGTAGCTGTCAGCTCCTGCGGAGCCTGTGGTGCGCTGGCCTCGGCCACGGCAAATACAATGCTGTTGCCCACGAAGTGATGGCCGTCGGTGTCTTCGATATAGGTGACATCGGCTGTCTGCAGGTCAACCTCAAACAGCGCATAGCCCGAGCCAATGCCTCCGTAGCCGTTGGGAACATACTCTGTCGGCGGGTACTGATACATATAGAGGTACATCTTGCCATTGTCGTTGTCGTAGACAAGGTCGCAGGCACCCTGATATTGGAAGGCCACCTGACCGTTGTCAGGATTGGGGCAAGCGTCCTTCATGGCACCGATATACTCACAGTCGCCCGTGGTGGTGTTGATCTTATACAGGCCACCCCAGTAGCCCACGCCATAGAGGTCGCCATCGTAGGTCATGGCCATGCCGCAGATGGTGTGCGCGTAGTTCTCAGGATTGGAAGCCCACGAAGGCTGCTCCGTGATGTTGAACTCGGCCACGGTGGCCAGTTCGCCTGTGTTCAGGTCTACGGTGAGCAGTTTGCCACCACCGCCCTGGAAGCCGTCGGCGGCATACATCACCTCGTTCTGGAAGTCGTAGGTCCAGCTGGCACACGAAGGTCCCTGCTGCAGGAAGTCCCAACTGGTGAGTTGCACCGTTGTCTTCTCTTCCAAATCATAATAATAGATACCATCCGACTGATAGCCCTCCGCATTGAGGTGGGCCATCGAATAGTAGTAACGGTCGCCGACGAGTGCACCGCCAGAGATCCTGTCGCTGTTGTTCAGCTCGGTGCTGAGGATCATGGGATTGATGCACTCCACGTCGCTGATACCCTGAGGACTGATGGTGTAGTGATAGATACCGGCTTGTTCGCCGCTACTGATCACACCGTAAGCCTCACTGCTCTGTGCCATCGACTGTGTCACGCCTGCAAACAACAGGGTAAGCACTGACAGCAAAAAGTTGAATCTGTACTTCATAAGCTTTGTTTTTTTGAGGTTAATAAAATTCATATAGGTTTTGTTTTCTTTATTTGCAGTATAGCCCGATTATATAATTGGACGCTGCAAAGATAAATGAAAAAAGGCACAAAACCTGCGGTAAATAGGCACTTTTTTCGCGTTGTCAGTTTTTGTCTATACCTTTTTAGGGCCAAAAAAAGAGGAGAGAGGAGAGATGAGGGTGACCTCCCCTAACCCCTCCAGGAGGGGGACGTGGAGAGGAGGGGGGGGAGGAGCCTGCCGTTTGCCGCAAACGGCGACCGTAGGTTATTAACCTACGCTGCCTACCTTATTAACCTACGCTGCCTACCTTATTAACCTACGCTGCCTACATTAATAACCTACGCTGCGTAGGCTATTAACCTACGGTTGGCATTTGCCGTCTGCGACATCGCGAAATGTATGGGATAGCGGGGAGAAAGCTATCGGACGCGCCGTTTTGCAAGCAACGCAATGAGGCCTTGCAGGCATTTTTTTTCGCGCTGTCAGTTTTTGTCTATATATATAAATGTACGCGTACGCGAGATTTTTCGTATCTTTGCACACGAATAATAACCACGTAGACAGATTGCATTATGAAGAGACTTATCACACTTACGGCAAGCATCGTCCTGGCAAGCAGTATGCTTCTGGCCATGCCTGCCTGGAAAGGCAAGCTGACGAAGAAGCAGAGCGACGGCACGGTAGTGACTTATTTCCTGCAAGGCGACGAGTGGGGACACCAGTTGTTGTCGGCCGACGGCCTGCTCTTGCAGGAAGACGAGCAGGGCAGCCTGCGCTATCTGGGGGCGGAGGCGCCCCTCGTTCACGACCCCGCCATGCGGAGTGCGGCGGAAAAGCTGTTCGTGGAGCAACATCGTGAGGCGCTCACCAGCTGCCCTTCACTCTCCTCTCGCCAAGCCGACGGCAGGCGCAAGGCGAAGGCTTCCGACTACCAGATTGGCTCGTTTCCCACGAAGGGCGATGCCCACGGGCTCATCATCCTGGCCGACTTTACGGACAAGAAGATAACCTTCAGCCAGGAGTATCATCAGCGGATGATGAACGAAGAAGGATTTGCCGACTACGACGTGGAGGGCGACATGGGCTTCACGGGGTCGGCCCGCGACTACTTCATCGACCAGTCGATGGGACAATTCCAGCCCACCTTCGACGTGGTAGGCCCCGTTCCCCTCTCGCGCGAAATGGCCTACTATGGCCGCAACGACGGCATCTACAACCAAGACCAGAATGCCGAGGCCATGATTGTGGAGGCTTGCAAGCTGGCCGACAGCAAGTTTGACGTCGACTTCTCGCAATACGACTACGACAACGATGGATTCGTGGATATGGTCTACGTCGTCTTTGCCGGTTATGGAGAGAACGCGGGAGGTGGTGCCAACACGGTGTGGCCCAAGAAATGGAACCTCACGAAGGCGGGCTACGACCTCTCGTTGGATAACCGGAAGATCGATGTCTTCGCCTGTTCGTCGGAACTTTTCGGCAACACAGGCGAGCAGACGGCCAGCATCGCGCAGTTCTGCCACGAGTTTGGCCATGTGCTGGGCTTTGCCGACCACTACAGTACGACGGACAGCCGCCAATACAACCTGGGTGCCTACGACCTGATGGACTATGGTGCCTACAACAACGACTCGCGGACGCCGCCCTCGTACAACGCCTTCGAGCGGATGAGCGTGGGCTGGATGACCCCCGAGGAGCTGACGGAGGTGGCCGATGGCATCCGGTTGGAGAATATCAATGAGAGCAACAAGGCCTACCGGCTGACAACCCTGCGCAACCCGCAGGAGTTCTATCTCCTGGAGAACCGGCAGCAGACGGGGTGGGATGAGTTCCTGCCGGGCAGCGGACTGATGATCACGCACGTGGACTTCGACATGCAGACATGGAACAGCAATGTGGCCAACAACGAGGCTTCGCACAGAAGGTTCTATCTGGAATGTGCCGACAACGAGCCTGGATATAACGTTGTGCTGGAAAAATACACGGAAGAATACGACCTCTTCCCCTACGATGGGAATGACTCTTTCACCGACTCTTCGCTGCCCAAGGCCAAGCCTTACACCGGCGAGACACTCGACAAATGGCTGACGAACATTAGGAACGAGGACGGACGGGTGACGTTCGACTTCATGGAAAACCACCTGAAAGTGCCTTCTTCCCTCACGGCCCGCGACGTGACCGACCAGTCGTTCACCGCCCATTGGACCAACAACGACGACCGTACGGAGAGCTACAGCCTCCGGCTGACCCACATGATGCGCGAGCAGGAGCAGAAAAGGGCGGTGGACGAAGGCTTCGACCTGATGGCGAATGGCTCGAAGGAGCAGCCCGACGCAACGGACTGCTCGGGCAGCCTGGACGACTATATGGTGTCGAAAGGCTGGACGGGCGAGCAGATTTTCATGGCCGGTGGTGCGATGATGCTGGGAAAGGTCGGGATTGACGGATGGCTGAAGTCGCCCAAACTGAACTTCGCGAGCTTCGATCGCGACTTTGCCGTGCTGCTGAAGGTGAGTTCTGCCACAGGCAGTCAGCCTGTGCTGACCGTCACGGCCAACGGCTTGCAGGCCAAGCACCGCCTGACGAGCACCCCTCGCATGTATCTCTATCAGTTTGCAGGAGCCGGTCTGACGGCTACTGACATCACCTTCGCCGTCAACAAGGAGCGGGCTTTCATCGACTCGCTCATCATCATTCGCGGCAATGATGCCGCCGAATACTATCCCAGTGCAAAGGTAGTCAGCGTGACGGGCGAGGTGGCTTCCACCGACGACGAACTCTTCGAGCAGCAGTATATCGAGGCCGAGCAGCAGGTGTTTGCGGACATTGCCGACACGGAATACCTGCTCGACGGGCTGACTACGGGGGAGTGCTACCGCTGGGAAGTGCAGGCTCTGGGCGGCGACATGACGTCAAGATGGTCTGACGAGCACCGTCTCATCGTCAGTGCCGACTATGTTCCCACCGCGATTGGGAAGGTAGAATCGGCACGAACGATAGAGAATGAGAACGGTTATGCTATATATAATATAAAAGGTACGCGCGTGAGCGACCTGAATCAACCAGGTGTCTATATCGTGAAAAGCAGTTCAACAATATCTAAAGTTATCATCAAGTAGTTTTTTCTCATAAGCATTTTTTCAAAGAAAAGCCCCCGCGTCGCGACGACGTGGGGGCTTTTTAGGGGTGAGGGGTGAGAGGTGAGGGGTGAGAGAGGTGCGGTTACGAGGGATGTTACTTCACCACCACCTTCTTGCCGCCGATGATATAGATGCCGGGCTGTAGGCTATGCCCGCTCTTTGAAACAACCCGCCCCTGAAGGTCGTACACCGCAGGTTCCGTATGACGCTGTACCACAGCGCCGAACTCAACGGCTGTAGGCTCTGCGCTTTGCTGGGCGATGGGGCATTTCTCTGCGTTGAGGATGGCGCCGCTCTTGCTCAGGAGGAGCACCACGAGCTCGGCGTTCTCTTTGACAAGCACCGTCTCGGGCATGTCGAGCTCCATCTGGTGGGTGAAGACATCGCCTTCGCTGATGTTCTTTGGGAACAGTCCTTCGATGCCTTTATAGCCATCGGTGCCGTCGTAGCCGCGTGCCACATCCTGATACCAGATGTCGTCAGCATTGACGATTCCAGGAAGGTTCTCAAAGCCGTAGCACTCGCCCATCGCACCGCCGGCGTATGCGTTGACCTGGTCGTAGCCGCAGTAGTTGTCGAGGATGCCTGTCTCGGCGTGGGTGCGGTGCACATCGTTCTCGATGACGATGTAGGCGAGCTTGAAGTTCGTGTTGTCGAAGTCTTTGGCGAAGAGCACTTCGGTGTCGGCCGCGATGCGGTTTGTCTCGGGGTTGTAGGTGGCGGAGAGCGTGAGTCCGTAGTAGTTCTGCCCGTTGCGCTTGATGGAGGCCGCCGTGGTGGGAATGATTCCTGGGTCGATGGAATACTGTGCGTTGCGGTTGAGGACGCAATGGGGGTAGCCATTCATGCTATAGGTGGCCATGACCCACTTACGGTATTCCTCACCCGAAATGGCCATCGAGTCGGGAACAGTGGAGCTACTATTGTTATGGATGGCGATGCCGATGAAGCCCTCAGGGTCGTTTTCGCGCATGTAGTTCATGGCTCCGATGCCTCTGACGCAGTATTGGCACCAGGTGCCCGTCACCTCTTCGGCCACCACCTTCCAGAGATAGGCCGAGAGTTTGCCCCGGATTTCGCTCTGGTCGTCGCCGGCTTTGATCCATGCACGATAGTCGGCAGTGGCGTTCTTCTCGAGGAAGGCCGTCTCGGAGAGCGCGAAGGGGAGCTGCACACCAGGCTCGAGCGTGTTGTTGAACGTCTGCTCGATGGTCTTTCCGTTCATCTCGAAGCCGATGGTGTATTGCTCGACGGGTTGTGAGAGCGTGGCGTAGGCCTTGCCGCTGATGGTGATGTCGCCATAGCCGTCGTAGCAGCGACCGAAGTCGAGCGAGAGTCCTACTGCGGCAGGAACGCCCACAAAGATGTCGTCGATGTAGAGGCATGTTTTGTCCTTAGAGTCGTTGACGAAGGCGAGATAGACGGTCTGCCCCACATAGTCGGCAAGCGAGATGGTGTGAAGGTTCCAATCGAAGGTTTCCTTGTTGGTGCTGTAGAGCGGTGAGAGAAGGTCGAAGTCGTCGGGCATGATGTAGTCGCGCCCGGAGTCAGCGTCGGGGAAGTGCCCGATGTAGAGCTTATATCCGTCGCGCAGGTCTTTGTCGGAGGCTCTGGCTCGCCAGATGATTTTAGCCTCGGCGTCTTTGATCTCGATGGGTGGTAGCACCATCCAGTCGTTGGAGGTGCCCGCATTCTTGTACCACGATGTGGAGCAGGCTACAGCGTTATTGTCCTTTCCCTCGGTGGTGACAATCCAGGCGGTGCCGATGGTGAAGCCGAGGTTGGCCATGTCGGTGGACGGCTGGTTCTCGTCGATGTCCCAGTTTTGGAAAGTCTCGGGTATTCCCTCGTCGAAGGAAGTGGCGAGGTAGGTTGTCTGTGCTTGTGTGCTGACGGCGATAAGGGTAGCCGCACAAAGTGTAGATAGATGTTTAAGCATAATGAAACGGTTTTTTAATGATATTCTGCTGTTGCAAAGTTAGGCATAAAAAACCAGAAAGCAAGGGGAAAAAGCCCTGTTTTTTGCGGCTGTCAGTTTTTGTCTATATGTTTTTGGGACCGCTATAGAATGAAAGAATCGAAAAGATTTAGGGAAATCTCTCCTATTTCCCCCACACTCCCTTTTTCACTGCTTCTGCCTTGCGATGCAGGTGGGTTTGTAATTTGCGTCAAATTACCGCGTTGTTTGCATCAAATTACGCCGTTGTTTGCGTCAAATTGCAGGGTCATTTGACGCAAATTACAAAAGCAGTGGGCAAACAGTAAATTGCTACCAGCATTCAAGTATGATAGAATCGGGGATATTAGATCTTGCGGACGAAGTCGTCGAGCGATTCACCTCGTGAGAGCCCGAGCTTCTTGCGGAGCCGGTAGCGGTTGGAATTGACGGAGTCGGCGGTGATGGAGAGCATCTCGGCAATCTGCTTCGCGCGCATACCTATTCTTATATAGGCGCAGAGGCGTAGGTCGTTCTCAGTGAGTTCGGGCGATGCCTCCTTGAGCTTGTTGAAGAAGTCGGGATGCACGGAATCGAAGTGCAGCCGGAATCGCGACCACTCGTCGTCGTTCTTGAGCGAGTCGCCAATGACGGCGTTCACCTCGCGCACGAACTCGCGGGGCACCTTGCCTTCGTCGCTGTAGCGGGTGGTGATGTCGCTCAATTGCTTGAGCACTTCGTTCTTGTTGGTGAGGAGGAGTGTGGAGGAAGATATCTCGCGGTCTTTCTTCTGGATGTCGTCTTCGTAGTTCTTGAGGTTCATGGAATAGATGATGGCCTCCTGTTCCAGCGATTTCTGCAGCTCGCGGTTCTCCATCTTGTGCATGCGGTTGCGCTGGAAGACGTAGACAAGGAGCGCGCCGCCGCCGATGAGGATGGTGAGACCGAGGAGTGCAAGCACCCAGAGCCTGCGACGGTTGAGCTCGGCCTCCTGCTGCAGGAGCCTGATCTGGTCGTCTTGCCGGGCAATGGCCTCGCGGGCTTGTGCCTTGGGAATCTCATTCTTGAGAATCTCCTCCTGCTGCATCCGGTATTTCCTGTTGTAGAGTTCGAGGTAGCGGTAGGCCTCGTCGCGGTGTCCGAGCTTCTCGTGGGTGAGCCAGAGCTGCTGGTAGATGCCGAGCATGAGGTACTCGTCGCGTAGCTGGTTGCTGTGCTGCAGGAGGTCTGTCAGCTCATTGAGCGTCTCCTCGTAGCGTCCCTGTTCGAAACGTATTTTGGCATGGTTGAGCGCTATCATGGCATGGAAGATGACGTTTCCAGGGGAATAAGTGCTGAGCATGTTGAAAGCCTCCTGGCTATATGCATCGGCCTCATTGGCCCGTCCCCGCTTGAGGAGCAGTTCGTTGAGGTTGATATAGGCTTGGAGGGTCATGCCCCAGTCTTTGTTGCCCGTCTGGATGGCTTTCTTGTAGAGCGCGATGCTCTCGTCGTCGCCCGTCGTGAGAACGGCCTGATAGAAATAGATGCGGTTGAGTTGGAAGCCCGCCTTCTGGTAGTTGTCGCGTGAGAGGTCGAGGAGGGTTCGTGCTTCGTCGTCGCTACTGATTTCGTGGAAGAGCTGCACCAGGAGCAGGTAGCTGTTGCCGAGGAAATAGTGGTCGGCGTATTTCTCAAAGACGGGTATGGCCTGCTTCGCTTCGTTGTAGCACTTGAAATATTGTCCGATGCGGTCGTAGTTGCCTGCCAGCTGGTAGTGAATGCAGGCTGCGTCGTAGTCGTAGTTTTTGTCGTCGTTCATCTTCAGTGCTTTTTCCAGCAGGGGGATGCACATTGAGGGCTGGGCACTCATCTGCGTGGACCGTATGCGCCAGTAGATGGCCCTCACCTGCAGCTGCTTGTTGGACTCCTTCTTCGCAATGCTGTCGAGCTGGTCGAGCCAATGAGGGTCGATGCTCTGCCGTACGTTGGCGAAGTCGGCTTGGTTGAGCCGCTGCGCTATGGCGTCGAAGCCTTCGTGGATGGGCTTGAAATGATAGGTATAACCAGCCTTCGCTACTCCGGCAAGGAGCAGGATGGAGCAAAGCAGCAGTAATCGTCTAAAGTGAATCATGGCGTTTACGAGTGAGGTGATGGCAAATCCCGATACCAGTTTTTGGGTGTGTATCGGGATTTGGTTGAGATTGTTGGCCGGTGGGCCACGGTCTACTCTTCAGAGAAGTCTTCTTTTCCTACTCCACAGAGGGGGCATACCCAATCGGCAGGAAGGTCCTCAAAGGCCGTTCCGGGTTCGATACCATTGTCAGGATCACCTACTGCGGGGTCGTAGACATAACCGCAGACATCGCATACATACTTTTTCATTTTCTCGTTATTTTAAGGGGTTAGTATAAATTATTATCGAGGAGTGAGGAGCGAGGAGTGAGGTTAGGATGATGTCTTGGCCTCATCGAGCAGTTGCTCCACCTTATTTATAATACGCGCGGGCGCGATGTCGCGCAGACAAGCATAGTCGCCCCGATGACAAGGCTTGTTGCCGTAGATGCTGCATGGTCGGCAGGGCATATCGAGCTGTATGGCATTTTCCTCTTTCTGTCCGAAACCCATGAATCCCGCGTAGGGATGGGTAGCTCCCCACACGCTGACAACAGGTGTTCCGACGAGTGAGGCCAGGTGCATGTTGGCGCTGTCCATAGAGACCATCACGTCGAGCTGCCGCATCAGTTGGAGTTCTTCGCGCAGGTTGCCCGCCTGCTGCGAGGCATTGCTGCATTGCGGATAGCGCTGGCACCAACGGCTGAACACCTCCAGTTCCTTGTCGCCTCCGCCAAACAGCAGGATGCGACAGTCGGGATGAAGCTCGCAAAGCTGGCTCACCACCTGCTCCATTTGCTCTGTGGGGTAAATCTTGCCGCGATGGGCGGCAAAGGGGGCAATGCCGATGGTGGGAGGTTGGGGTGAGAGATTGCCCTCACACCGTCGCACCGTCGCACCGTCGCACTCGCGCGGTTCCATTTTCACAGGATATCCCAACCGCTCGAAAACCTCGCAATAGTTCTCGATGGCTGTAGGCTGGCGCACCAATTCCTTGTTGTTCTTTGCCGTCAGCCGACGTTTGCCCTTGCGATGCTTGTTGATGTGCTCTACACGGATATGGCTGAGATTGAAGCGCAGGCGTAGAAAATCAGAGCGCAACACGTTGTGCAGGTCGGCCACAGCCGTGAAGCGCTTTGCCGTGAGTCGGCGGTAAAGGGCGTTGAGCCCTTTCACCCCGTGGTATTCCTTGCTCAGGTCGGCCTCCATGAAGCTGACGTTGGGTGCCAGATCCTCAAAAAAGGCACGGGCAAACCCTCGGCTGAGCATGGTGAAGCGCACGTCGGGATATTGTTCTGCCAACGCTTTCACAACGGGTACGGTCATCGCGACGTCGCCTAAAGCGGAAAACCTGATGATGAGTACATGCTCTTTTTTCATCTTTACTCTCACTACTCACTACCCACCTCTCACTTCTTATACAGAACAGGATTGGTGGCGGGATCGTTGTACATCTTCATCTGGCGGTACACCTTCATGAACTTCCGGCCAGCCTCTATGTCGTCGAGCAGTTGGTCGATGGCTGTGCTCAGGTCTTTCTGTTGCTCCAGAAGCACGTCGAGCTTGGCCTGGCAAAGCTGACGGTGCTCTGGCGTGGCATCAGCCCGTTCTGCCTGTTCGCGCATGTGGTAGATTTTCAGGGCCAGGATGCTCAGCCGGTCGATGGCCCATGCCGGGCTCTCTGTGTTGATGCGGGCGTCGGGCAGTACATCCACGTTGGCATATTTCTCGCGGAAATAGGTGTCTATCTGTTCCACCAAGTCGGTGCGGTCCTGGTTGCTTTTGTCGATGCGTCGCTTCAGTACCAAGGCTTCTGCAGGATCTATCTGCGGGTCACGGATGATATCCTCGAAGTGCCATTGCACAGTGTCAATCCAGCACTTCAGATAAAGTCGGTTCTCGATGGTACCTTCTTCATAGGGATTAGAGACAGGGGTGTCAATGTTATCGGTCAGATGATAGTCTGCTATCGCCTGAACGAAAATAGGATTGCTCAATTGTGTAAAACTCATGATATTTGCAATTGATGATATGAATGCATAATAGCCCACAAGGAGCACATGATAAAATAATGCTGCAAATATAGATATTTATTTTGAAACATCCAACGTTTTTGCGAAAAACGTGCAAAATAATGCACAATAAAGGGGGTGGTGTGCATTTAAAACACTTTTTTTATGAAAAAATTTGCACACTTGAAAAAAAACTTGTTCCTTTGCACCCGAAAAACTGCCTTCCTTGTGATAATAACGAGGCTGCGGCCTTGCTATTGTTGTTCAAAACGAGGAGGTATTTTAAGGTAAGAAGAAAATAGTATTAATTTAAAAAGATTAGAATTATGTCAGAAATTGAAGCAAAAGTAAAGGCTATTATCGTTGATAAACTTGGTGTTGACGAATCGGAAGTGAAGCCTGAGGCAAGTTTTACAAACGACCTGGGAGCTGATTCTCTCGATACAGTGGAACTGATTATGGAGTTTGAGAAAGAGTTCAACATCTCTATTCCCGACGACAAGGCTGAAACAATCGGTACTGTAGGCGATGCCATCAAGTATATTGAAGAGAACGCAAAGTAACTTTCCTAAATAGGGAATGAAGAATGAAGAATGAAAGTACGGCCGGTGGGCTGCGATTCTTCATTCTTCATTCTTTTCGTTTAATCATATTATATGGATTTAAAAAGAGTAGTGGTAACAGGCTTGGGAGCCGTTACACCCGTGGGTAACACGCCTGAAGAGACGTGGAAGAACCTGTTGGCCGGTGTCAGCGGTGCTGCGCCTATTACCCAATTCGATAGCTCGTTGTGCCGCACACACTTCGCTTGCGAGGTGAAGGACCTGAACATCAACGACTATATTGACCGCAAGGAAGCAAGGAAATTGGATCGCTACACCCAACTGGCGCTCGTCAGTGCCATTCAGGGTGTGAAAGATAGCGGTATTGACCTGGAAACGGTCGACAAGAATCGCATCGGTGTCATCTATGGTGTGGGCATCGGTGGCATTCGTACTTTCGAGGACGAGGTGGTCTACTACGGACAGCACATGGACCAGGGACCGAAGTTCAGCCCCTTCTTCATTCCGAAGATGATCGGCGACATCGCTTCCGGACATATCTCCATCCACTTTGGTTTCCACGGACCCAACTATACGACAACGAGTGCTTGCGCTTCGTCGACCAATGCCCTGGCCGATGCTTTCAATCAGATTCGCTTGGGCAAGGCCAACATCATCGTGGCTGGTGGAGCCGAAAGTGCCATCTGCATGTGTGGCGTGGGCGGTTTCAACGCCATGAAGGCCCTCTCCACTCGCAACGATGAACCAGAGCGTGCCAGCCGCCCGTTCAGCGCTTCGCGCGACGGTTTCGTGATGGCCGAGGGTGCCGGCTGCCTCATCCTTGAGGAACTGGAGCATGCCAAAGCACGTGGTGCAAAGATCTATGCCGAGATGGTGGGCGAGGGTATGAGTGGTGATGCCTATCACATCACAGCCTCTCATCCCGAAGGACTGGGTGCCAAGCTGGTCATGGAAGCTGCCCTTCGCGATGCCCAGATGAAGCCCGAGGATATTGACTACATCAATGTGCACGGCACTTCCACTCATGTGGGCGACATCTCAGAGGCCAAGGCCATCAAGGAGGTGTTCGGCGATGCTGCTTACAAACTCAACATCTCCTCGACGAAGTCGATGACCGGCCATCTCCTGGGAGCTGCTGGTGCCATCGAGGCTATGGTCAGCGTACTGTCCGTCAAAGACGACATCGTGCCGCCAACCATCAACCACGATGAGGCCGACAAGGACGAAGAGATTGACTATAATCTGAATTTCACATTCAACAAAGCCCAGAAACGCCTGGTACGTGCTGCAATGAGCAATACGTTTGGCTTCGGCGGCCATAATGCTTGTGTCGTATTCAAGAAATATGAGGATTAACGAGTTGATTCAACGACTGAGGCTCCCTTTCCGAAAGGAGAAGGAGCTTTATTCGTCTTTGTATCAGATTATCGGATTCTATCCTGAAACCCTTGCCTACTACAAGCAGGCTTTACTCCACAAGAGCATGCGTGAGCGCAACGAGAAAGGTCGCTTGGTGAACAACGAGCGGCTGGAATTTCTCGGCGATGCCATGCTCGATGCCGTTGTGGGCGACATCGTCTACCGGCATTACGAAGGAAAAGGCGAAGGCTTTCTCACCAACACGCGGAGCAAAGTGGTGCAACGTGAGACCCTTAACCGTCTGGCTGCCGAAATGGGGCTTACCGAATTGATTCAGCAGCACAGCAGCAATTTTTCGCACAATAGCTATATCGGCGGCAATGCCTTCGAAGCCCTCGTGGGAGCCATTTACCTGGACAAGGGCTACGATGCCTGCATGCGTTTCATGGAACAGCGCGTGCTGAACGGTTTCATCAACCTCGACCATGTGGCTTACCAAGAGGTGAACTTCAAGAGCAAACTCATTGAGTGGAGCCAGAAGCACCGTGTGAATCTGGAGTTCAGACTTGTCTCGCAAGAAAAAGACAAGCATGGAAACCCGACTTTCCTGACCACCGTCTTGCTTGAAGGTGTGGAAGGCGAGAGTGCCAAGGGCTTTTCCAAGAAAGAGAGTCATCAGTTGGCTGCTAAGCTCACGTTGCAGCAACTCAAGAAGAAACCCCAGTTCATCGATGCCGTATTGGCAGCGAAGTCGGAACGCCTCAACAAGGCACGTGCCCAAGCCGACGAGGAGGCACGCAAGAAAGCTGAGAAGGAAGAAGCAGCAAATGCAAATGCTGTGGCCGCGAAAGCCGACAACGCCCCGGCAAGGCGTAGCCTCGAAACGGAGCCTACGGTATCTGTTGTGACCGACGATGATTTCGACCTCTCTGACATCAAGCACGACTTCCGTCAGCCCTCACGCGAAGACATCATTGCCGCTGCCGAGAAAGCCGCCTTCGAAGGGCAGGAGTAGTCCCCCTTATGATCCTTCATCACCCCCATCACCTAACATCCCCCATCACCTATGGAACAGACACTCCTTATTTATAATACGCTGCATCGCCAGAAAGAGCGTTTCCAACCCATCAACCCACCGCATGTGGGTATGTATGTTTGCGGACCGACCGTCTATGGTGACCCCCATCTGGGTCATGCGCGGCCTGCCATCACGTTCGACATCCTCTTCCGTTACCTTCGTCATTTGGGCTATAAAGTGCGCTATGTGCGTAACATCACCGACGTGGGCCATCTGGAGCACGATGCCGACGAGGGCGACGACAAGATTGCCAAGAAAGCCCGTTTGGAACAGTTGGAACCGATGGAGATCGCGCAGTACTACACCAACCGCTATCATGAGGCTATGGACGCCCTGAACGTGCTGCGTCCGAGCATCGAGCCGCACGCCACAGGCCATATCATCGAGCAACAGCAGCTGGTGAAGCAAATCCTTGACAACGGTTTCGCCTATGTCTCGAACGGCTCCGTCTATTTCGACATTGAAAAGTATAACCAGAAATACCACTATGGCAAGCTCTCTGGCCGTAACCTCGACGACGTGATTAACAACTCACGCGAGCTCGACGGCGTAGGCGAGAAGCGCAACCAGGTGGACTTCGCCCTATGGAAGAAAGCACAGCCCGAGCACATCATGCGTTGGCCCAGCGAGTGGAGCGATGGCTTCCCCGGCTGGCACTGCGAGTGTACGGCCATGGGGCGTAAGTACTTGGGCAGCCATTTCGACATCCACGGCGGTGGCATGGACCTTGTCTTCCCGCATCACGAATGTGAGATTGCACAGGCCACAGCCTCGCAGGGCGACGACATGGTGAAATACTGGATGCACAACAACATGATTACCATCAACGGACAGAAGATGGGCAAGTCGTTGGGCAACTTCATCACCTTGGAGCAGTTCTTCACGGGCAACCACTCCTTGCTCTCCAAGGCTTACAGCCCAATGACCATCCGCTTCTTCATCCTCTCGGCACACTATCGCAGCACAGTGGACTTCTCTGACGAGGCCCTGCAAGCCAGCGAGAAGGGACTGGAGCGACTGATGAACGCCATCAGCGACCTCGACCGCGTGCCTGTCAGCGACAAGTGCGACGCACAGACTGAGCAGTTTGTCAAGGCGCTGCGCCAGCGTCTCTACGACGACATGAACGACGACCTGCAGTCGCAGATGGTCATCAGCCACCTCTTCGAAGCCTGCCGCGTGGTGAACACCCTGCTCGACCATAAGGCACAGATCTGCAAGGACTGCCTTGAGGAGCTCGCTTCGACCATGCGTCTCTTCACCATCGACCTCTTGGGACTCAAGCCCGCGAACGCTCAAGGTGGCGGCAGCGAGGCCCGCGAGGAAGCCTTCGGCAAGGTGGTCGACATGGTGCTCGACCTGCGCGCCAAAGCAAAGGCCGCCAAGGACTGGGCCACCAGCGACCAGATTCGCGATGAGCTGGCCGCCGCCGGCTTCGAGGTGAAGGACACCAAGGACGGCGTTACCTGGAAACTCAACAAGTAATTTTGCTTAACAACGCATTTCACGGTTTTCACGGATGTACGGGCTAACTTGCTGCTCTACATCCGTGAAATCCGTTATGGGGTAAAAACAAATGAGTACCCTCCCTCTCTCCTCGAGATTTTGCGTCACTTCATGCGCTTATAGATATGGAATCACACCCTCGTTTCTTATCTCCGGCCGCCTCACAGACCATAACTGACGACCTGTGAAACCATCAATGGCATCGAATGGCTATGAGACTGAAGCGAATACCTAAAAGAAACCTCACAACCTCACATTACCCTCTTGAAACGCTTATAAACAGAGGGTTTGCGGAGTGTGAGGTATGGGAGAAAAACCTCACATAGACCTCACATGATGAGTTGTTTATGCAATTATATGAGGTGTGATGTGAGGTGTATGTGAGGTTTCTTCCATACACCTCACATGCCTCCAGCCCTTTGTTTATCGGCCTTTCAGGCACATCATGTGAGGTTGTGAGGTTTAGTTCGGTCATCTGTTTTGTCTGCACAGCGTCATCAAGCCTTCTTCTTTTACCTCCACATCCTCTCTACTCCTTGACTCCTGAAAGATACAAGTCTGATTGTAATACATCGAACTTTTCTTTTGTCATGTGTATTTCAAAGAATGTTTACAGCACTCCGCCCCGCCGCACCTGTTTTTTGTGCGGCGGGGCGGATACTATCAGCCACGGATTATCAAAAGGACTTATAGTCTAATCCTCATCGTCCCAGAAGGAATTGTTCTCGTTTGAGTATACTTGACTATCTTCCGTGACCTTGGTGGAACTCACGTTCATGCTCTCTACAGTGAGATTCTGCAGCATCATCATTGTGGCAGCTGCGCAAACAGGTGCTTGATATGTTTTCTTTTCCATTTTCATGTCCTCCTTATTTTACGATGACTTTCCTGCCATTGCTCACATAGACACCTTTCTGTGGCTGGTTCACATTGCGTCCTTGCAGGTCGTAGAACAGAAGGCTTCCTTTTCCTTCTTCCTGCTTACATGATTCTATGCCCGTTGCCGCATCGCCTTCGTCAAAGGTAAGTCCCGTGCGAGCCGGTATATCGCCCGTGTAGGCCAAATAAGCCTTATACTGTCCTACATGTATTCCCTCGTTTGCATTATAAAATCCAGGGGTTCCGTCATCAAGGTTCGATAGCACATAAATATTCTCGCCCTCCACAGTATATGCTCCACTGGCCGTTCCAGTAAGTTGATTACTGCTCACGTCGTCAAGCGTCTCTTCGTCTGTTGTCTCCAAAGAATAAGTGTTTTCCGAACCGGCAATTCCTTTCAGGATAAGTCCCGTATTGGCGGGAACCTTCGTCACCTCATGCAACTGAATGCTCTGACCATTACAGTCTTTGGCAATAAAGGCTGTCAGCCCGCTGTTCGTGAAGTCGAGAGCGCGCGGCCAGCTGAACGAGGCATAGCCCAGGGTGGTCACCGTGGCATTGATGTTCACCGTGCAGTTGTAGGTTACGGCTTCGGGCTTATATTTTGTAGCTGTTTGAGTAGTACTATTATACTCCGTCATTTCAATGTTGTTGATGTGAGGAGTGAAAGTTCCGGTGCTCACCTGATCTGAGGCAACAAGTGTGAGTGTTAAGACCACATCTCCCGAATTGCCTTTAAGGTTCTTATTCGTATTATTGTAGACCATAACTTTAAAAGCGCCATTCGATTGGTATTGAGAAACGACATTATGTGCATTATGCAGACGGTTGCTTCTTGCGACGCAATACTCATCCTCATCGAACTTCACGCTTACACCTTCGGGAAGCTCCAATTCAAATTGAAATGCCGTGAATGTAACGTCATTATACATCTTCACGTCAATGTCCTTCTCCTCTCCCGCTGTAATGGTGAAATCTTCAATAGCGAGAGTGTTGTCGCCCCATGCTGAGGTCGAGCATAGTAGGATTAACCCTAATAATATTTTTTTCATTTTGTTGTTATAGAATTTAATTATTCATGACTAGGCTCACCAGCATGACGACATCTGTAACGCTGACTTCTCCGTCATCGTCCATGTCATATTTCGGCAGGTAGTCGATAACCGTTGAATCCATTACGGCACTCACCATCATGACTACGTCGGTCACGCTCAGCTCCCCATCGCCGTCGATGTCGCCCTTCAGTCCGCCCATGTCTACATTCTCCTGGTTACCCTCGGGGTCGCCGGGGTTGGAGGGCACGAACCTGAAGCGGGCAGTGAGGGTGGTGTTACCCATAGGCATGGTGTAGTAGAATCCGGCTGTTGAAGAAACCAACTCTTCGCCCAGATACCAGCCTTCGAACACAAAACCTTGGCTGGCCGACGGGTTGAGCCACACCTGTGTGCCGGCCTCTGCTTTCGCGCCACTGGTGCGGTTAAACGAGCAGGAGCCTTCGGGCTGCGGTGTCAAGTAGAGGCGGAATTGATTGATGGTCTGCGGATCGCTGGGGTTGTCGGGATTGAACTTATAGACAGCCACGAACTCCACGTTCTCGGCCTCCACCGTGTAGGTGAACTGGCGGTCGGTGGTATAGACCACGCCGTTCTTCGTCCAATGCAGGAACTTGTAGTTCGAACTGGCGGCGCTGGTGTTCAGACGCACCTGCGTACCCATGGTGTACGATCCAGAGCCGCTGGTGTAGTTTCCTCCCGTCGCCTTGGCCACCACCTTATAGAGCATATAGGGGTCGGGCGGGTTCGATGGATTGAACTGCGCCCATGCCGCCGCCCCTCCGCAGAGGAGCAGCAGCAAGGTCCACAGCATTCTTCTTGTATCTTTCATATTCATCCAATGCTTAATAATTCACCACCTTCTTGGACTGGCTGTTCTGCTTCACCACCACAATGCCCTGCGGCAGGTCGCTCTGCGGCAGCAGCTTGCCGTCCAGGCTATAGACAGTATTTGTTCCCTGCTGGTCGATTTCAGCCTCGGTGATGGCCGTAGCCACGCTGTTGGCAGGTATCAGCACGAAGCGGTTCTCCCAGGCTCCAGCTTCCGTGTCGAAAGTATATTCGCCGTTCTGCAAGTCGTGGGTGGTGCCCATCAGCAGGTCTTTCAGGGCTACATGCTCATCCATGCGGGTGGTGGCGATAGTGTAGGTGCCTGCCTGCGGGGCGATGAAGCCCAAGTTCACGCTGCCCTGCGGACGCTCGTTGATGGCGTAGCGCACATCCTGCCCTAAAGAGTAAAGCTGCGGTACGTCGGTACTCATAAACTTGGCGGCATCGCAACCCAAATCATAGTCGGCCGACTGCTTCGCATTGAACACCACGCGTGTCTGGTCTGCGTTAATGCCGTCGCTCAGTATGAGATTCACCAACAAGCGGTCATTCGGCTCCACATCGTGGCGGCGCACCTTGTTAGAGTGAGCTTGTTGCGCACCATTGTAGCCCATGCGATAGTCTTTCTCGTAGGTTGGCTGCTCGCTGCCCTCGGGCTTCTGCACGAAGAAGGCCTCGAAGGGACTCAGTTGGTAGTTGTCGTCGCCGGGGCGGTAGGCCACGTAGCTCGAGCCGTTCCAGATAGTGAGCGGTGCCGTGTAGCTCAGGTCGTTGATGTCGTAGTAGCTGGTCAGCGGGTTGCCGATGAAGTTCCAGCTGGCATGCTGGATGTTATCGGCCACGTAGGCCTGCAACTCGTTGTGCTTGTTCTCTCCATGCCAGTAGAAGTCGGGGTTATCAACATGTATCTCGAGTGTGCCGCTCTGGCTCGACTGGAAGATATAGCCCACGCCAGGCTCCAGCCACTCGGTGCCGGCCTCCAGCTCGGCCCAGCCCGTTGTGCCCTGCTGAGCGCGTTGCGCACCGTCGTAGCGGCGGAACACATACTCGCCGGGAGCCGTCACGTTCTGCAGCTGCACTCGGAAGGGGAAGGCGAAGAAGCGCCACTTGTTGCCCGTCACGGGAATGTAGAAGTTCACACCGGTGGCCGTCAGGTTCTCGTCGGCTATCACGGCGGCGGTCTTTGTACCGTCGTTGTAGAGGTTCATCTCGCCTAACTCCTGGTCGCCGCTGCCCTCAATGGTGAAACTCGAACCGGCATTGCCCTTGAACGTGATGCCCGACTGCGTCTGGGCTCTATTGGGCTGGCCCAAAGGTTGCGTGTAGCCAGTGTTGAAATATTTGGCGCCTGACTGTGTCTCAGCGGTAAAGCGCTTACCTTCAGGCAGCGTGTAGTCGTTGCTGATATAGAAATAGGAGTAGGGCTCGTTGAACGACACAATGTCTGCAAACTGGCCCCACTGCGCATTACGGAAATAGGTACTCTCGCTCTGTTCAGGAACATGGAGGGTGGCAGAGGCGTAACTGCTGAAGGTGTTGGTGTTCATGTTGATGGGATCCACCACATAGACATAGACATCCCTCAGGTTAGAACAGCCATTGAAAACGTTCTGTCCTATCGATTCCACAGAGGCAGGGATATGAAGTTCAGTCAGAGCGTTGTTACCTGCGAAGGCTTGCCATGCGATGGAAACCAAGCCGGTAGGAAGACTGACCGAGGAAATAGGACAATTCCAAAAAGCCCGTCCACCAATAGTTTGAAGTGTAGAGGGAAATACAACTGAAGTCAAATTTGAGCATTCACGGAACGCATCTTCATTTATCGTAACCAAACCAATTGGTAGCACAACTGAAGTTAAGTTCTTACAATGATAAAAAGCACCATTTCCTATGGTTTCCAAGCCATCATTAAATAAAACTTGTTGGAGTTGTGATTTATAATTATTATAAGCGAATGCAAAAGCCCAGCTACCGATATACGTCAGACTTGAAGGTAGGGTGATGGTTTTGATACCACATGCCGAAAATGCGCCTCTAGGGTCACTTGTAGCACCCGAACCATTTTCAATGCTTTCAATGCCTTCAGGGATGGTTACATCGGTCAGATAACTACATCCGTGAAAAGCATCACCCTCAATACTTTTCGCGCTGGTGGGAAGACTGACGGAACGCAGACGCAGTAACTCATACAATCCGCCAACGCTATTGGCCTTGGTCTTTCTCCCCGACGCATATTCCCTGTCGCTGGCCATGATGGTGGCATCGGTCAGGTCAAGATGGTGGAGGTTGTACATGTTGTTGCGCATAAACATGATGTCTTCGCTGTCGATGTTACCACTTACTTTCAGCGTCATCACATTCACTAAGTTACTTTGGCCGATGCCATCAAGAACAGGAGCTTGCACATCCCACACATGCTGGGCATTCTGACCAATTATCTGCATTTTGATGTCTTTCCAGTAATCAGCAGACCGATAGGTTGCCACAGCATCATCTGGCACGAGGAAAGTGGTGGCGGCATCGCAGATAGTTTCTGACACAGCTGGAGGTACAGCTGGAAGTATAACGCATTCTACTCCATAAAAAGCATTTTTGGGGATGGTTGTTATGACAGGCAGATTAATTGTCAGCAAATTGCAATTCTGAAAAACGTTTTGTCCAATGGTTGTGCAGGTATTTAGGACGCCGATGCTCGTCAGGCTGCCACATTCAGAAAAAGCATTGCCTCCGATTGACGTGCAGGCACTCAAGTCGCCGATACTCGTCAGGCTGCCGCATCCAGAAAAAGCGGAGCCTCCGATGGATGTGCATTCACTCAGGTCGCCGATGCTCGTCAGGCTACCGCAATTCATAAAAGCGTATTGTCCAATGGTTGTGCAGTCACTCAGGTCGCCGATGCTCGTCAGGCTGCCACAATTATAAAAAGCGTAGTCTCCGATGGATGTGCAGGCACTCAGGTCGCCGACACTCGTCAGGCTACTGCATCCAGAAAAAGCGGAGCCTCCGATGGATGTGCATTCACTCAGGTCGCCGATGCTCGTCAGGCTGCCACAATTATAAAAAGCGTAGTCTCCGATGGATGTGCAGGCACTCAGGTCGCCGACGCTCGTCAGGCTACTGCAACGATAAAAAGTATAGTTACCGATGCTTGTTATGGAGTTCGGGATGTTCACGGAGATCAGGCTACCACAATCATAGAAAGCATAATCGGTGATGCTAACTGTAGGATCTTTAAATGTGCAACTTATAATACTTGTGGATGTAGCCTTATATGCCACATCATTAATATAGACAATATTACCAAAATGATGAGATGTGTCTGTTGAATAATCAATCCACCAAGGGGTGTCATCGAATGCAGAGGAGCCAATACGTGTCACGGAGTTGGGAATGGTGACGGAGGTAAGGCCACTACAGCCATTGAAAGCATTGCCTCCGATGCTCGTGACACTATTGGGGATGGTCACTGAGGTCAGGCCTTTGCAATGATAGAAAGCCAAAGAACCGATGGAAGTTACGCTGCCTGGGATAGTCACGGAGGTCAGTTCCTGTTTTTCCCAGAAAGCGTAATTGGAGATCATCGTCACGCAATACGTTTTTCCGTTGTATGTTACGGAATCTGGAATAACCACGCTTCCCTTATAATTAGTTGTATAGGAGTGATAGTATTCACCCCCATAGGTCACCCCAACAGAAGAACCATCGACTCCATCCGTATAACGATAGTATATACCATCCACCGAGAAGTCTGCGGCGCTTATAACGATGCTAATAAGCATCAGCGCAAGCAATGTCATTAACTTTTTCATACCTTTGATATTTTTAATTTTTTTTTATTAAGATAATCTATTGCACCACCTTTTTCGTGATGGCTTTGCATTACATGAGCCAATGCCGAGAATCTGCGATACTGTTTTGTAGTCAGGGTCGCTTTTGGGAAGGAATGCATCCTTGAAGGTACATAAAATGTCCTCAATGTAGATACTGGGCACGTTACATAGAGGTGCAGGGAAATCACTCACTGGAATCCTGAATGGCAGACTTTTCTTTCCAAGCAAGCGTTTTGCTCCCACTAAGGCACCGCTATTCAGATAGACATAAACCTTTGGCAAAATGCCAAAAATCCAGCCGATACGGATAGCAACATCATAGACGGTCAGGGGACCTTCGCAGAAAGGGATACCTGTAAGACGACGCTTCACCTCATCGTACAAGTCTTCGAATGTGCATCCTATAGGATTAAAACATGTAAAGAAACCATTAAACGCCTTGATAGCTTTTTTCAAGCTGTCGTTGGGCATACGCCGCTGGTGGCCATGTATGCGCTGGCCATCTTTCGCCTCTTCTTTAGACCATCCTTTAAGAATGTGGCGGGTGAGATCATCATATTTGCCCGTTTTTTTCGCCTCTTCATACTCAGCCTTCAAGTCATTAAGTACCTTGTCAAATGACGGCTGTACGTAGACTTGATAGTCTTTAATCATTTGGGGTAGTTCTGTTGTGGTCATAAGCAGTTATATTTATTGATTAGATTGTATTTGCATGCGCACAGCGGTGTGAGCCTCCTTGACATTCCTTGCCAGTAGGTTCTGCAATACCCGTTACAAAAAGAATGAAAATCAGCTCACACCTGTAGAAGAGATATAGACCGACTGACGGTGGCCCAATGGGGGCTTGATCAGACGGGATATGATATGCTCAACAGGTGGAACAGCTTCCGGCTCTCGCATCTTGTAACAGTGAATTTTGCAGATTTACTGGGCAATGCGTGGCATGTAAGCTTCCACTTGCGTGCATACTTGATCAGCATGCGCCTGCAAAGATAAGCATTTTTTTTGAAACACGTTCCTTTGTGAGCTGATTTTTTTTCAATATTTTTTGGAACGGGCGCACCACCGCGCGTCTGGATTGCGTTTGCGAAGATACGAAAAAGTGTGCGAATGGCGGTGTTTAGAGTTGGTTCAAATTGGTTCAAATGCTGATTCAAATTGGTTCAAACGAATTACGGAACACGAATCATGGCGGAATGAACACAAAAACGCGGAGAATGACTTTTCAAACAAAAAGTTCATGAAGAATGTGCTATGCGCTGAAATCATTCAGAATTTTGAAGCAAAAGCCCTTTTTACCCTATCAGTTGAGCGAATGCGAAACTTGAATTCTGTGATCTTGTGTTCAGCGGCCTGTGAACAGCGTGCTGGGGTTGCGGAGGGTTTCGATATCTGCGATACGGGTGAGGTCGCATTGGTCGAAGACACGCTCCCAGACGATTTTGGAGGAATCGCTTTGGATATGCGACATACGGTAGACACCAAGAAAGACGTAACTGGTGTCGACGAGGTTCTTCATGAACGTGATGCGCACCTCGCCCATGCGGCGCAAGAAGTCATAGCGGTCACGGTTGTAGCGGGCCACCACCTCGGGAAGGGAGTCAGGTGCCGACCACCACTCGGTGATGGTGGGCATGAGACTATCGACGTTGCCCGTATTGTGCCAGTTGGGGTGCTGGTACTGCGGCCCCCAGACGAGGATGAGATCGTGTCCAGGAAGGGGAACGCCCCAAGGGTCTTTGGCTTTCTCGATGCCGAAGAGCTGGAGGTATTCTTCTATGGAGGCGAATTGTTGTCCTTTGTGAATGATGTACGACGGCTGCTCGTCACTGCGGCACATCTTGAAGAGAAAGACTGCCGCAATAGCGACGATAATGGCAGTCAACAGGAAAAACAACCAACGGGGTGATGGTTGGCGAGTGGTAGAATCCTTGCTGGCACTGCTATCCGTAGCCTCGGAGGGGTGGGGAGTGAGAGGGGGTTGGGGGTCGAGTTGGTGACAGAAATCCTGCCAGTCGTTGTTGCCAACGAACTGTGACAGCAGGTCGAGGGTGGATGTACGTGGTATTGTTGTCTGCGGCACATATCCCCAGATGCGTTTCAGCGTCGAGGCACTGATTCTTTCATGCAGTTGCTCAAAGATGCGTTCGGCCAGGAACTCAAAGTCTTTCGGCGTTTGTATCTTCCTGCCGACTTTGCTCTCCACGGCCTCGCATAGCAGCTGTAGTGCATTTTTATCTTCCAACATAACAAATTGATGCTCCAATTATTTCACGACGGCGGTGATGGGGTTGCGGTTGCCCTTGATGCTGGTGAGGAAGGCCTTGGCGGAGCCGAACTTCAGGAACATGTCGAGGCGGACGGGGATGTGGTTCTGGTCGTCGGTGACGTAGAAGCGCACGATTTCTTTCCATTTCCCGTCATCGAGCTCTTTATAGGAGAGTTCGAGGCAGCGGTATTTCTTGCCGTTGTCGGCCTTGATGGTCGATTTGCCGTTGTAGACGAGCTGAGCCTTGTCGATGCCGTTGCCATCGGCGATGGGGATGTTCACCACATTACCTTTCTTCCAGCCAGTGGGGTTGAAGCTGCGGGCGCGCAGGAAGATGTTGAGCATGTCGTAGACACACTCTTCGCGGGTGTTGTGAATGGTCTTGCTGGTGCCGTCCTTGCGCAAGCGTTTCTGCGTGAGGTTGCACTTGCCTCCGCTGTAGTCGTACCACACCTCATCGACGGTGTAGCGACTCCCTTCGCGGGCCCCTTTGCGGAAGTAGAGAGGTGCCATATCGGTGGAGCAGTAGGCGAGGAGGGTGTCGCGCAGGACGAACATCTCGTCGACCTTGTTGTTGCCGCGAGTGGTGAGGCTTGCGCGGAAGGCCTCTTTCCCTTTGTACCGACTCTTGACGGTAGACATAGATGCCGAACCGGCCTTCACCCAAACGAACTGCCAGTTGTAGTAGAGGTTGTATGACAGGAACTCGCCGCCGTTGAACGCCGTGTTCTTGAACGTGCACTGAGCATGTGTGGTGAGCGCCAGTGCTGCTATGGTGACGATGGTAAATATTCTTTTTCTCATGTCTTTTTCGTTCTTTTGAATAACACCCTTTTGACCATCCTTTGTCGGGAAAGTTTAACAGTGGAACCTTTAAAAAGATTTAAGGCTCACAGGGTGAACTTTCCAATTGTCTGACAGGGAAGGTGAAATAGGTGTCGGGGAAAGGTTCGTTTCGAAGTGTGAAGTGCCACCATTCGCTACTGAGCGGTTTGAATCCGTGGCGGAGCATCGCCTCGCGGAGAATCATGCGATGAGCGAACTGTTCGGCGGTGATGTCGCCTCCCGTGTATTGACCCGTATGTGGATTGCCGCAATGGTCGGGATGGCTCTCTGGTCCGAACCAATCGAAGGTGCCGCCCATGTCGAGTTCTTTCCCCGTTGCCATGTCGAAGAGCGTCAGGTCGACGGTAGAGCCTCTTGTGTGCCCGCTTTTCTCTGCGATGTACCCCTGTTGGAAGAGTACACCCTTGTGGAGGTCGGGGTAGAAATAAGGCTTCATGCGGGTGTCGGTCGTATCGGCAGCCCAACGCACGAAGTGGTCGACAGCTATTTGCGGGCGGTAGGCATCGTAGATTTTCAGTCGGTAGCCCATTCTCATCACATCGTCGCTCACCGCCCGTAGGCTGTCGGCAGCCACACGTGTGAGGAGCGCTGTAGGTTCGAGATAGCCATCGATGCGACTGCCTACGAAGTTATATGTACTGTAGTAGCGTATCTCCAGGATAGCGTCGGGCACAGCCTCGGTGAGTGTCACAAACTGCGATGTGTCGTCGGTCGGCATCACGTCGGTGCTTTCTTCATACGGAAAGCGGAACCCCATGACCACCAGTGCGTAAACGACTGCGGTGACCGTGAGCATCCAAAGATTCATCTTTCTTGTCATTATCGGTATCGTATTGTGCGTCAGGAACGGTTTGTGTCGACGAGACGGAATCTCGTCGCACTTAGATGTCGGGGCGCTGATCGTCTTGGATAAGTTTGAGCAACTGTTGGACGGCCTGTTCCTCGGGGATATTCTTCATGACACATTCCTTGCCCCGATAGAGGGAGATGCGTCCACGAGCGGCTCCCACATAGCCATAATCGGCATCGGCCATCTCGCCAGGACCGTTCACGATGCAGCCCATGATGCCAATCTTCAGTCCCACCATTCCCTTCGTGGCTTCCTTGATACGCCGAATCGTGTCCTGCAGGTTGTAGAGCGTTCGTCCGCAGCCTGGACAGGAGATGTATTCCGTCTTGGTGAACTTGATGCGGGCTGCCTGGAGGATGGAGTCGGCGAGGGATTGGAGGTCTGAGCTGCTGAATTGCTCAGCACAAAGCTGCAGCTTGGTGGCTTTGCGGTCGATGAAGAGGGCTCCTACGGCCATAGCGGCCTTCAGCTGGAACGTTTCCCAGTCGGGTGCGTCCAGGCAGAGGGTCACGGTGTCGTCTTTAATCGAGGCTTCGGCCTGCGCCCTGAGTCGGGCGCACTCTTCGATGTTGTCCACGAGTTTGCGGGCCACAGGAATCTCGTATTCAGGATCCTCGGAAAGGCTGACGCGGATGGTGTCGCCGATGCCCTCAGTGAGCAGGGCACCGATGCCAAGGGCGCTCTTGATGCGTCCGTCCTCGCCCTCGCCGGCTTCGGTAACGCCGAGATGGAGGGGATAGTGCATGTCCTCGCGGTCCATTGCCTGAACAAGGAGACGGACGGAAGTGACCATGACCACCGTGTTGGAGGCCTTGATGCTGATGACCACATCGCTGAACTGCTCGCGTTGGCAGATGCGCAGAAACTCCATGCAGCTCTCGACGATGCCTTCGGGCGTATCGCCGTAGCGCGACATGATGCGGTCGGAGAGCGAACCGTGGTTCACTCCGATGCGGATGGCTGTATGATGCTCGCGGCAGATGTTGAGGAAGGGGATGAAGCGCTTCTCAATCTTTTGCAGCTCAGCCTGATACTCCTCATCAGTATATTCCAGATGCTTGAAGGTGCGAGCCGGGTCGACGTAGTTTCCAGGGTTGATGCGCACCTTCTCTACGTAGCGTGCTGCCACATTGGCCACATTGGGGTTGAAGTGGACGTCGGCCACAAGAGGTGTCATGTAGCCTTGCAGGCGCAGCTCGCGGCAGATGTTCTGTAGGTTTTCCGCCTCGCGGGTGCCCTGCGTGGTGAGTCGCACCAGTTCGCCACCCATCATGATGATGCGCTTGGCCTGCTCCACACAGGCGCGGGTGTCGTTGGTGTCGGTGGTAGTCATCGACTGCACGCGGATGGGGTTATCGCCGCCGATGGCGGTGTTGCCTACCTGAGCTACGGTAGTGTGGCGGCGGTGATAGGCGGGGAGGTCGCTGTGCAGCGACATATTGGACCCTGAGGGTTCAGTTGGTTTTGTATTCATAGGATACTTCTTTAAGTTCGCGGTTGGCTTTTTCTATCTTCGCGCTCAGCCCGGCTTTGTAGTCGTGCATACGGCGGGCCAGTTCCTCGTCGGAGAGGGCAATAATCTGGCAAGCAAGGATGGCTGCATTCATGGCTCCGTTGATGGCCACAGTGGCTACGGGAATGCCCGGCGGCATTTGTAGGATGCTGTAAAGGGCATCCATTCCATCGAGCACACTGCCCTTGATGGGTACGCCAATGACGGGCAGTTCGGTACTGGCAGCAATGACTCCCGGCAGGGCAGCGGCCATTCCGGCTCCGGCTATGATAACACGGATACCGCGACTCTGTGCATTCTTAGCAAACTGCTCCACAGCCTCGGGAGTGCGGTGGGCAGAGAGTGCGTTGACTTCGAACGGCACTTGCATGTCGTCGAGAAACTTCATGGCTTTCTCCATGATGGGCAGGTCGCTGGTGCTGCCCATGATGATGCTGACGATAGGTTTCATTTGGGAATATTCTTATGGTTGATGATATTTTTTTCGAGAAGCGAGAAGCGAGGGGCGAGGAGCGGAATCCCCATAATGTTATACATGGATGACGGCATAGAGCGCGATGATCATGCCGAGGAGGAATCCCGTCACCACCTGTTGGAGCGAATGCTGGCGGAGTATCATGCGTGCGGTTCCTACCATTCCGGCCAGGAGGATGACGAGGCAGAACCACCAGGTGGGGTTGAACATAAACATGACGGAGAAGGCGAGCAATGAACCAGCCACACCGCCGATGGCAGCCATGTGGGTACTCACCTTCCACCACAGGTTGATGATGGCGCATACCACCTGAATGCCCAGCGCTGCCACGATGATGCTGCTCATGAAGTGGGGGATGTGGAGCAGGTTCATGAGGTAGTAGCAGAGGAAATAGCATACGATGGCGATGACATAGGGAATCATGCGGCGCTCTTTCATGCCCAGTTCGATGCGCGACCATCCCTGATAGCGTCGGTAGATGTGGATGAGGAAGGTGGGGAGCAGGATGGTGCAGATGTACACCATCGCAAACACCGACAGCTTATAGCCCAAGGGCAAGAGGCTGAGGTAGCTGAACAGAAAGAGTATGGCCAATCCGATGATGGCCAGATAGAACGGGCTGAACAGAGCACTGACAACCCGTGCGGCAAATATGATGTTTCGCTCTTTCAACACTTTACGCTTTCACTTTTATATTTTTCTCATGCGGGCAACAGGTATGCCCAGCTGCTCGCGATATTTAGCCACCGTGCGGCGGGCGATGGGGAAGCCGCGTTGTTTCATCAGGGCGGCAATCGCGTCGTCGCTCAGAGGGTGGCGCTTATCCTCCTCGTCGATAATCTCTTGCATGGCATTCTTAACTTGATGCACCGACAACTGCTCGCCGTCGGCAGTCTTCACGCCCTCGCTGAAGAAGTAGCGCAGACGGAAAATGCCCCAACGCGTCTGGCAATATTTCGAGTTGCAGACACGCGATATGGTGCTGATGTCGAGACCTGTTCGCTCTGCGATGTCTTTCAAGACCATGGGGCGAAGCAAATTCTCGTCGCCCTCGACAAAGAACGGGAGTTGAAAGTCGATGATGGCACGCATGGTGGCATAAAGCGTGCGGCGACGTTGCTGCAAGGCGCTGATGTAGGCTTGCGCCCGTTCTATCTTGTCTTTTGCATAGACGAAGGCATCCTTCTCCTGACGGTTGAGTGCTTTCTTCCCTTCTCCCGACGGGACAGCCACCCGCTGCTGATAGTTCTTGACAATATCAGTAAACATGGGCGATACGGCCAATTCGGGCACCCGCCCTCGGTTGATGTAGAACGTGACGCTCCCGTCGTCGGCAGTCTCTACGATGAAGTCGGGCGTTATCTGCTGTGTGCTGCGCCCTTCTGTCTCGCCCATAGCGGCACCCGGTTTGGGATTCAGCCTCAGTATCTCACGCTGCACGTCGCGGGCGGTCTCATCGCTCATGTCCATGCTTTCGGCAATGCTTTGCCAGTTGTTGTGCGTGAAGTCGTCGTAGTGTTGGGTCAGCACCCGTTCGCAAAGATCGTAACGCCCGACATCATCTTTTCGTGAATCGCGCAGACGCTGCAACTGAATGAGCAGGCATTCCTGCAACGAGCGTGCCCCGATGCCTGCTGGGTCGAAGGTTTGCAGTATGGCGATGATGTGCTCTACCTCCTCCTCCGAGATGTATATATTATGGTATAGGGCCAGTTCGTCGCACAGTGTGGAATTGTCCTTGCGCAGCAGCCCGTCGCTGTCGAGCGACCCGATGATATATTCCATGACATCTTGCTGTTGCGGAGAGAGCGATACCTCGCCCATCTGCTGCTTCAGCAAGTCGTAGAAAGAGGTCTGCTCACCATAGGCCATCGACTCTCGCTCAGCCTCATCGGTGTAGTAGGAGCGTGCCACAGGAATGTCGTCGTCGGCTCCCATCCGTTCCAGGGCGTCGCTCAGTGCCTCGCGGCGTTCTTCCATCTCGAACGTCTCTTCTTCCTTGGTTCCCGGCTCTTCAAAGCCCATTTCCAACTCCTCACCGTTAGCGCCAGACTCTTCCAAGGCTGGGTTGTCGTCCACCTCAGCTTGCACATGCTGCTCCAGCTCAGCAAGGGGCATCTCCACAAGCTTCACCTGCAGGATTTGCTGTGCCGAGAGCCTCTGCTGTTGCACAAGCTTCTGCTGTTGGGTTTGTATCAGGGTATTCTTATTCACTTGGCCGGAAGGTTAATGTTATGGAATTTGCTTGAGATTCTTCTACTCGAAATAATACTTCAGTTGCGCTGCCAATGCCGCGAGCTTTTCAGGATTTTCGTTGCCAAAGCGTTGCCACACTTGCTGGCAGGGCTTGAGGAATTCGCTCACCATCAGCACGTCGCGCTTCAGGTAAGGGTCGCATATCTGGAACACCTCCAAGATTTCCACAACGGTGTCTGTAGGCAGGTCGATCAACTTCGACAGGGCGCGCACTTCTGGCGTTTGCTCTACCATCGTGGCGGGGGTCAGACGGAAATACTGGTCCAGGATCATGATGAGTTTCACGGGTGGCAGCTCGCCCTGGAAGTCCTGCTCCCATTCTTCGGCGATGGTTTCCACACCATTGTAGAAGGCGTCAGCGTTGCGGAATCCCTTCATCTCGCGCAAGAGCTTCACGCCTTTGGCCAGCCGTTTCGGGTTGTTGCCATATTGTTGCCACAGACGTTCCATGCGCGGTGTGTCCAACTGCCTCAGTTTCAGCATTTGCTCATACAATGCCTGTGGGTGAATGTGCAGCTCTAAGGCCAAGTCGACCATCTGGCGCGAATACATCGGTTTCACTCCCTTGGGCTTCTTCAGATACAACTGCATCAACAGCAGCCAGTTCTCATCATGCCATGTTTCTTTCTTTGTCGCCATATACATCACGTCTGTTTGGGGGGCAAAGGTACGTTTTTTTTTTGATTTTTCACCATTTATTTATGAAACAATCTTAAAAATAAACTGAAATTAACCGCGATTCGTAACTTTTCCCGTAACTTTGCACGCTAAATGAGCTTAACAGGAATTGTCAGAAACTTCTTTCTGCCGCGACAGAAAGAGTTAGAACGCCATTATACACAAGGTGTGGCCCTGCAGAAAGAAGTGCAGGACTACCTTGTGCGCCATGCTCGCGACACAGAGTATGGACGCGCCCATCTTTTCGCCAACATCCACGACTACGACAGCTTCGCGGCACATATTCCCCTGAATACCTACGAAGAATTGAAGGAATACATCGACCGCATGCGTCACGGCGAGAGCGACATCCTCTGGCCGGGTCGCACCAAATGGTATGCCAAGTCGTCGGGAACGACCAACGATAAGAGCAAGTTCATTCCTGTGACTGCCGACGGACTGAAAGACATCCATTATGCGGGGGGGACCGACACGGTGGCTCTCTACCTGCGCAATCATCCCGAGAGCCGTCTCTTCGACGGCAAAGCCCTCATCCTGGGCGGCAGTCATGCACCCAACTACAACGTCAGCCACTCGCTCGTGGGCGACCTTAGCGCCATCCTCATAGAGAACATCAATCCCTTGGTCAATTTGGTGCGTGTGCCCAAAAAGCAAACGGCACTGCTCTCCGACTTTGAGCTGAAGCGCGACCGCATCGCGCGTGAGACCCTTCACAAAAACGTCACAAACCTCAGCGGTGTGCCTTCCTGGATGATGTCTGTGCTTTCGCGCGTGCTGGAACTTTCCGGCAAGCGCTATATCAGCGATGTGTGGCCCAACCTCGAAGTATTCTTCCACGGTGGAGTGGCCTTCAGCCCTTACCGTCAGCAGTATGAGGAGCTTATCCCCAAGGCCGACATGAACTACATGGAGACCTACAATGCCAGCGAAGGGTTCTTCGGACTTCAAGACGACCCCGCCGACCCGGCGATGCTGCTGATGCTCGACTACGGCGTGTTCTACGAGTTTATGCCCATGGATGAGTTCGGCAACGAGCATCCCACCGTGCTGCCCCTCTGGGGTGTCGAAAAGGGCAAGAACTACGCCGTCGTCATCTCCACCTCGTGCGGACTCTGGCGCTACATCATCGGCGACACCATTCGTTTCACCAGCACCGATCCCTACAAGTTCATCATCACCGGGCGCACCAAGCATTTCATCAATGCCTTCGGCGAGGAGCTCATCGTCGACAATGCAGAAAAAGCATTGGCCTACGCCTGCCAGCAGACCAATGCCGAAGTCAGCGAGTATACGGCAGCTCCCGTGTTTATGGACAACCATGCGAAATGCCAGCATCAGTGGCTCATCGAGTTTGCCCGCGAACCCCACAGCCTCCAGGCTTTTGCCGATATCCTCGACCATAAATTGCAGGAAATCAACTCCGACTACGAAGCCAAGCGCTACAAGAACATCACGCTCCAGCCCCTACAGATCATTAAGGCCCGGCCAGGGCTCTTCAACGACTGGCTCAAGGCCAAGGGCAAGCTGGGCGGACAGCACAAGATACCGCGCCTGTCGAACTCCCGACAGTATATCGACGAGCTGATAGAGATTAACAGCGCTGCAAAGAACGATTAAAATCAGGGCGCGTAGAAAACTACAAGCCCTTCACCTTGTCGCGTACATATTCTATACCGAGCTTCTTCGCCCGCTCGTAGTTTCGGTTGTTCACGGTCTTTTTCTTTTCTCCTTTCTGTTGGATGAGTTCACGGGGCTTCTGGCGGTAGACGGGACGTAGCGTGGGGTCCCAGGTGAGCGTCAGGTCCCATTTCTCCTTACACTCTATCTCGTCAGGATAGTAATACACCGTCTCGGGCTGCAGGTCGAGCAGGTAGTCGCCAGTGTCCCAGAGGCTGTTGCGGTTGTCGTCGGTGAAAAGCCGCATATAGTAGGTGCCGGCTTTCAGGTAGAAAAACTCTGCGACGCCGTTGTCTGTCTCCACGCTTTTCACCACCTTGTCGCTCTTGTCGAGCAGTTGCACGACGAGCGGTGTGCCGTTCATGCCCTCGATGGTCATGAAGAGCGTGGCGAACTCGTCGTTGGAAGCCACCTTGAAGCCTTTCTTGATGGGGTCGGAGACGAGGCCGTAGAGGTCGCGGAAGGCGGCGGAGTCTATCTCCAGGCTGTATTCCGTGTCTGGCCGCCACTCGCCTATGAGCTCATAGGTGCGGGGCACCTCGTAGCCGTTGTGGGCCAACCGGTAGGGGTGGAAGTCGTAAGGTGCTTCATACCATAGCGTGTCGCGTTTCACGTAGAGGTGGATCATCGACGTGTCGGGCTCGATGATGGGGGTGGGCATCGTGATGAGGATGCTTTCGTCGGGTGAAAAGGTGGAAGGGGCCTTGAACTCTACTTCTAAGGGCTTCACGGGCATGATGGTGTCGTAGGGCTCGCCTTTCTTCTTCAGCTTGTTTTGTTTTTTCTTCCATTCAGAGAACTCTTTCTCTTGCTGTTTCATGCGCTTTTCATAAGGTTCCTTTGAGAGGATGGTGAGCGTGTCGTTGACGCTATTGAGCTGTAGCTGTGCTTTCGCATACGGTACGTCGACGGAGTCGTTTTCAGCCTCAGGATAGGTGTAGGTGTTGTAGGCGACGGCCACGGTCAGCGTGTCGGTGTTCACAAGGGTGGTGTCGGCCAGCCAATAGGTGATGGTGTCGCCCCGTTCAGAAGATTCTACAAGGAACGGGTGGGGGAGTTCCCCTGCTTGATGGGTTGCAGGATCGGGTCGCCAGACGGGCGAGAGGAGGCTGAGCGTTGGCATGATGCTGTCGCCGTAGGTGAAAAACAGGGAGAACTTGTTGGCCTGCATGCGCTCGGCTTTCAGGAAGACGCGCTCGGTCTGCTTGGGGGTGAATGCCCGCAACACGATGTCGTCGGGCAGATAGTGGGTGTAGGGTACGCGGATGAGCGAGTCGATGCGCAACGAGTCGCGCCAGATGGTGTCGTGGCGCACGTCGGGCTTCGACGAAGGCACTATGATGTCGTGGTTGAAGGCCTGCTGCTCTCCACGCTGGCTCAGGTGGTAGTTGCCGTCCATGTCTTGCAGACCAAAGATGCGGTAGGAGCCTGGGGCGATGCCTTTGACGACGAAGTGACCGTCGTCGTCGGTGCGTCCATTACGCAGCATGGGCTCGGAGGTGAACGCGGAATCTTCGAGATTGGCATACAGGCCTACCTGAATGCCCTTCACGGGCTCCAGGTTCTCGGCATCCAGGACATAGCCCGAGACTTCCATCGTGTCGATGGTTTCGCCGGTGGAGAACGTATAGGTGAAGTTGCCCAAGGGGTTGCCTTCGTTGTTGTCGGTAATGGCATCGCTGAAGTCGATGGTATAGGTGGTGTTCTCTTTCAGCGTGTCGAGCAGGTGGATGAGTATGCGCTTGCCTGCGCCCTTTATTTCAGGCACTTCCAGTTGGGGCGGCGACACAACGACGTTCTCCGTGGGGTTGTCCACTTTGATGTACTCGTCGAAGTAGATGGCTATATGCTGCGTCTTCACGCCTGTGGCTTTGTCGGCTGGGGTGGCGCCGACGACGCGTGGAGGCTGCTCGTCGTACCATCCGCCGTCGGGGTGACCCATGCGGGCGCACGAGGCTACGACCGTCAGCACAAGGGCGGCAACCGATATCTGCAAGATGCGCCAACTGTGGCGCTGCGAGGGTTCTCTGTGGGTGTTCATCATTCTATATTGTGTATTCCGTTGTCAAAGCCCCTGCTGTGTCATCACCGTCTTTCGGCGGGTGGCTGATGAGGTTGCGAGGGTGGTGGTTCAGTATTTCCTCACGCAGGGTGTGGGTGTCGATGTGCGTGTAGATTTCCGTGGTGCCGATGCTCTCGTGCCCAAGCATAGCCTGGATGGCGCGTAGGTCGGCTCCCCCTTCAAGAAGAGCGGTGGCAAAAGAGTGGCGCAAGGTGTGAGGACTGATGGTCTTTTTGATGCCAGCTTCCTCTGCCAACCGCTTGATGATGATCAGGATCATGGTGCGCGTCAGGTGGCTTCCCCGACGGTTCAGGAAGACGTAGTCCTCCTCCCCGGGCTTGATGTCCATGTGACGACGGTCGTCGAACCACAGATGCAGCTCCTTGATGGCCTTGGGCGACAAGGGCACGAGTCGTTCCTTCCTTCCTTTGCCTTCCACACGCAGAAACTCTTCCTCGATATAGAGGTTCGAGAGTTTCAGCCCCGTCAGTTCGCTGACGCGGAGGCCACACGAGAAGAGCACTTCCACGATGGCTCGGTTTCTGTGGCCCTCCCATTTCGTCAGGTCGATGGCTGACTCCAGCTGGTCCACCTCTTCGGTGCTCAGCACTTCTGGCAGGTGTTGCCCCACCAGAGGCGACTCAAGCAGCTCCGTCGGGTCGCTCTCTATACGGCCGTCCATGCGGAGAAAGCGAAAAAACGAGCGCACACCGCTCAGGATCCTTGCCTGCGAACGCGCCGCTATGCCCACCTCGTGAAGCGTGGCTGCGAAGTGCTGCAGGTGCTGCGTCGTTATTTCCTTCACTTCCAGTCCTTCGGCTTCCGCATACTCAAGCAGTTTCTCCACATCACGCAGGTACGCGTCCAGCGTGTTGCGGGTGAAGTTGCGCTCCAGTTTCAGGTAGCGTCCGTAGGAGCGCAAGAGCGCTGCTTTCCTCTTCTCCATAGAAATAATGCTGCAAAAGTAATGTTTTTCCACGAAACAACACCATTATTTCATCATTATTCATTAAATTTGCAGCGATTTTACACTCATCGCCTATGAATATCATCATTATCAACGGGCCTAACCTCAATCTCTTGGGACAGCGCGAACCTGACATCTACGGGCATACTCCCTTCGACGACTATCTCGAAAACCTGCGCTTGCGCTTTCCGCTCATCGAGATAGATTATTTCCAGTCGAACGTCGAGGGCGAGCTCATCGACAAGCTCCAGCAGGTGGGGTTCTCCGCCGACGGCATCATCCTCAACGCTGGAGGCTATACGCATACGAGTGTAGCCCTCCGCGACTGCATCAGCAGCATCGCCTCACCAGTGGTCGAAGTGCATATCAGCAATATCCACCAGCGCGAACCTTTCCGCCACCAGTCGTTGCTGTCGGCTGTATGCCGCGGGGTGATCGCTGGCTTCGGTTTGGACAGTTACCGCCTTGCCGTCGAGGCTCTTCGGGAGCTTCGAGCTCAGTTCTAATTAATCTTAGTTGACAAGTTAACGAGTTAACAAGTAAACAAGTTATGTGAATTGTTAACTCCACAAATAGATAAAAAACTCA